>Ga0209737_10000567_pt1 | contig 29639 bp, 19 predicted proteins | sample TergutCu122P3_FD_187284 | JGI IMG/M metagenome (GOLD analysis project Ga0209737, IMG submission 187284) | Cubitermes ugandensis P3 segment gut microbial communities from Kakamega Forest, Kenya - Cu122 P3 (SPAdes) (version 2) | ecosystem: Host-associated > Arthropoda: Insects > Digestive system... | reverse complement strand
TGCACCCGAAACGACAAAGAAGAACACAGCATAGGCTTATTTGACGACAAAACAAAAACCATAATCGAAAAACACAAAATAGCCGTTCAAAGCTTCAACGAAAAACAAAACTAAAACAACCTCCTGACTCTAACTCTTTTTTCCTCCACCCTTCTACTGTTCTGCTGTTTAATGCCTTGATGATAAAATTAATAGCTCACGCAGTGTATAGCAGTTAATGTGGTGCTTAATAGTGACGGCTGAGGCTGTTTTTACAGTTGAAGAGAAAGTAAAACTACAGAGGTTAACTGAGGAGGTTCCAAAGTTACGTTTACGTGTGGAAGAATTAGAGGAAACCTTGGAGATTTTAAGTAACAAGGAGCTTATGCAAAGCATAGAAGTCAGTGAGAAAGAGATAGCAGAAAACCGTCTGTTAAGTCGTAGTGAAGCATTAAAAGAATTGGGTATTGATGAAGAAGACCTTTAAATTTTTGTACAACCCCGAATTTGTCAAGCAACTAAACATGTTGGATAAGCAAACAAGAATTCGGGTTATACAGCAAGTAGATTTTTTGGCTGTTTCTCCTTTTGCGGGTAAGCGTTTAGCTGGCCGTTTAAGTAACTCTATGTCTTTGCGTGTAGGTAAATACAGGGTTATTTATCGTGTTGTTACAGACGAGAGTGTTATTATTGTTCAAACTGTAGAGTTGCGTAAAAAAGCATACGACCAATAATAATAATATGTCCTGTGGCAGATTTTTTGTTTTGGTGTTTGTTTGCTGGGTAGTTGGTTGGTTGTTTTTGGTTTAAATAGTTTCAGGTTTTAGTATGTTGCTTCCTGTTATGGAACTTTTGTCCGTTTGGACTGCTTGTCGGCATTAAGGCATATTTAGCATTGGAAAAACTTTGGAAACGCCCAAAACACGCTTTAGCGTATGCTCTATTTTTTACTTAACCCTCTAAAATCACAAATCTGGAAACCGACAAAAACAAACCCTTTGCCAATAAAACCATTAAAATAACAATTAAATCACAAACAAACCAATATTAGCCATTTATATCGCTAAAAAAGCTTTAAATAAACCTTTGAAAAACTGGAAACGTTGCGAGAAAACAACTAATTTTGGAAAAATCTTGGAAACCAACAAAAACAACTCCTTTAACTAAAAAACAGCTACAACAAGGCTTAAACAAAAAATAAACCCATATTTATAACAAAAAACATTGAAAAATCTCCCATAATTGCTGACAATTTTGGAAAAATTCTGGAAACCGACAAAAACTGCCCTATAAATTAAAAAACCAAAAGAAAAAGCCGAAAACAACAAACAAACCACAAATAACGCACAACACACTGCAAAAATGCTTAAAACCAAACATTACCCCGGATTTTTCCACACTTTAACCAACACCCCAAACAAACACACACCTACAAAACCTCTTCTTTAAACAAACCCTGCAAAGCACCCAAACCCAGCCCGCCAGCAACTAACCAAGTTCCAACACAGAAGCACAATCAATCAAACAAATGGAGATATATCAAATGTGTGAACAAACTTTATCAAAACAAACCCACTCTCAAATTAGAGTCTATGTTGCCAATCTGGGCAAATACAACGAAGGAGAAATAGTTGGAGCATGGCTAAACCTACCCACTGCACAATATGAAATTAAAGAGTTCTTAAAAACCAAAGTTGGTCTAAACGCTCGGTATGAGGAGTATGTGCGCCCGTAAAAGAATCTGTTGGCATCACCGATAGCGGTATTGGATTGAAGAGAAATCCAATTGGTCAGCCGACTTACCCGAACTCGAAAGACCATTCAGGGAACACAGCATGTCGGAAAAGCGCATGAGTTTGAAATCAGTGTATAAGCTCAGGGTGCAAGACCAAGTGTGGCATGGTTAAAGCTGCATTGCCTAAACCCAATCTCTTTGCTCAAATCATAGAGATACACGGGACTAGCAATAGTCAAAAACTGATTGACGCGTGCATAAAAGAAACCCTATGACACACAGCATATTCATGGGTCATACTCTTCGGGTTCTTTTCAGCGTGTAAGATACACGTTAAAGAGATGAATGGGAACCTAAACCACACCAAGTGTCAACAGATTTAAACGGAGATTACCTAAACCGAAACGCCAAATGGCTATGCGTAATTCCCAAAGATGGGAGATAAATTTCAAGCCTAAAAAGCAAGAAAGATGACGCAGAAAAAAATCGGTAAGGTAACGGAGCCGTCATAGTAGTTTGAGAACCCTGAATTGACAGGGAATGCCGTAAAATCGGATACAGGAAAACTGTTCACATGGCAAAGGACGGCAGGTTATTCGATTGATAATGAAAGGAGGTATGCGGAATGCAAAATGCTGAAGTGAAATTATCAATACTAAAGCAAAAATCGAAACATGATGAAAACTATGTGTTTGAACGGATATACCGAAACCTCTTTAGTGAGGATTTTTTTCTTCGGGCCTATCAGAAAATCCACTCCAAAGAAGGTAACATGACCCCTGGCGTAGATGAGCAAACCATTGACGGATTCAATAAGGGTCAAATTGCCCAGTTAATTGAACTGTTAAAAATGGAGCGGTATCATCCAAAGCCAGTTAGAAGAACCTATATTCCCAAAAAGAGCGGCAAACTACGCCCTTTAGGTATTCCAACCTTTGCTGATAAGCTGGTACAGGAAGTGGTGAGGCAGATTTTGGAGGCTATTTATGAACCTATTTTTTGCGAGTCTTCGCATGGGTTTAGGCCTAACAAAAGCTGTCATACTGCACTAGACCAGATAAAACATAAAGGCATAGGTGCAAACTGGGTTATTGAAGGGGATATAACGCGTTTTTTTGAGAATGTGAATCATGAGATTCTGGTGGGTTTGTTGTCTAAGAAAATTCAAGACGGTCGATTCTTAGAGCTGATAAGAAGGTTTCTAAAAGCGGGCTATTTTGAATTTAAACAAGTGCACAATTCCCTATCAGGTGTGCCTCAAGGAGGTGTTCTCAGCCCGATTCTTGCAAACATTTACCTTCACGAGTTTGATAAATATATGGAAGAGCTCGCCAAGGACTACTCCAAAGGTAAACGGAAGCGAAGAACGTCCAGGTATCAAAAGCTCTTGCTGGAAAGATGGAAAGCAAGACGGCAAGGTGACATTGAAAAAGCTAACGAGCTTTTAAAACAGATGCAATCTATACATGCTGGTGACCCGATGGATGAGAATTTTATTCGAGTATCGTACAGCAGATATGCCGATGATTTTTTGGTTTGCATCATAGGAAGTAAGGCACTTGCGGTTGAAATCAAAGAAAAGATGGCTTGTTTTATGAAACTACGGCTTGATTTGGAGTTAAATCATGAGAAGACAACAATTACTAATCTTGCCCAAGAGTGTATTGGGTTTTTGGGTTATGAGCTTACAAAAGCTCTTTGTAACACTAAAATAACCAAAGACAAACTTGGTCGGAAGATAAGGTCGGTAAATGGACAGATTCAGCTTTTAGTTCCTAATCAGGTAATTAGGGATAAGTTGAAGCCGTTTTGTAGTGGTGGAAAAGCCTATCCGTTTGTAGCGAGATGTAATTATCCAGTCTTCGATATTATAAGTATGTATAATGCTGAGATTCGAGGTTTGTATAATTACTATTGTCTTGCTGTAAATGTGAGTAAAAGGTTGGCGATGTTCAAGTACTATCACTATAGTAGCATGTTGAAGACTATAGCTCGTAAAGAGAAATCCAGCACTGAGGCTGTTATTAGTAAATATGGCATAAATGTTCCCCGTAAGTTGGGTACTGGTTCTTGGCGGATTGTTGGTGTACGATATGAAACTAAGGCTGGTATGCATACTTTGGCGTATTTTAATGATAGTCTGAAAAGAGTTAAGCAACCGTGTGCTGCTGTGTCTGACCAGTTTGGTCAGATTCTTGCGGGTGGGCAGTTGCTTAAGCGTCTTAATGCGGCTGTTTGTGAGTTGTGTGGTGCTACATCGGGTGGTTTTGAGGTTCATCATGTGCGAAAATTGAAGGATATTACACAGAAGTATCGTAAACATGGCAGAACGCCGCCTAATTGGGTTGTTGTTATGGGGACGATTAGACGTAAAACTCTGGTTGTTTGTCATAATTGTCATGTGAAGATTCATAATGGAACACTGTAAGTCTTTGCTTTAGGAGTAACTGGCGAGCCCTCTGCTTGGAAACTTGCACGGGGGGTTCTGAGGGGGGAGTTTGGAGACCTACCATCGAAAGGTGGCAAGGCGCTGGGCCTCCTACCCTACGCGGTGCATGATTTTGAGTCAGACTTTAGCCTTGGTGAATATGAAGACCTCTATGATCTTAACCTGTTAGCTGTAGTGTTAGAGCAGATGAGTGAAACTGAGAAAAACCTAGCTGCTGCTTATTGCAATGCCAACGGCTTAAAAGATATCCAAAGCATACTAAACACGTGCATGCAGATCGATGATTTCTTCTATGTAGAGATAGATGTTAACACTTGGGGCAGTAAAGAAGAAAAACTTGGCTATGCGGTTGTGGATGAGCTTGATTCTGATTTAAAGAGAACTCTTGAACAATGCAAAGTAGGAGAGGGTTTGTCTGCGTATGAGTATTTTGATTTTGAAAAATACGGACAAGACATAGCCATAAACCAAGGATATTTTGCCACTGACGAAATATTTCTATTCTATAACTCAGACATTAACCCCAAACTCTACACCATCCAAGAAATCAAAGAGCAACTAAACGACACACGCCTAAATAAAACCTAATAGACACCACAAAAATGAAAAGCAAAATCAACCCCGAATACACTCAGCTAACGATGCCTTAAAAGGCACAATAAGCACGCTTAATCGCCCGCTCTCTATAATATTCTCTTATTATTTTTTTAACTGTTAGTGTTATTTTAAGCATACTTGTTTTTTTACTTGTGGTAACTGTGGTTTAGTCTGTTTCTGTTGTTTGTTTATGTTTAGAAAAAATTATTTGTCTGGTTATGGACGAGGTTAAGATAGCCTTTTTTATTCTATCACGCGTATGAATGATGTCAATAGTTTATTTATCACGTTTTTCCCGTAATTCTGTTTTTAGATATATAGAATAAGCTGCTCTAAATGGCGTTTTTTTCATAAATTTCGATTGCTTTTTTTATTATTGCTTTTCGTGGCTCACAATAAATATCTTTTTTAACATGGTCTTTCAAGAAATATCGTCTATTCAAACAACCGCCATCGCAAATCAAAGAAATTTCACATCTAAGGCACTCATCACTAACGTCATTAAATGAAGAGATCAAATAATCATAAGTTTTATTTGTTAGCATGTTTTCAAACGTGTCATTTTGTATATTTCCCACAAAAAAATTGTTTATAGGTGTCAAGCATTCACAAACATTTACTTCCCCATTCACGCCAATAGAAAAATTTTGTCCACAAGCACCTGCTAATTCACAGCTAACTCGACCTACGTTAATATTTTGAGTCAAAGCAGATATTTTGCTAAAGACATCACTTAAGAATCTTATTTCAAGAGGTTTAAAATTGTCCTTTTCCCAAAGATCTAAACAACCCAACATAAATTCTCCATAATACTCTGGCTTTAAAGTACTTGAATCATCATAACAAAAACAAGGTATAAAATCAACATCCTTAACCCCCAAATCTCTGATAAATGTGTATATTTTTTCATAAAAACTATAACTCTCGTTAGTTATTACACTAATGATATTACACGTAATGTCGTGATCTATTGCAGTTTGTATTGCGCTGACAGTTTTTTCAAAAGTTGACACCCCTAATTTATTTTTTCTATGTAAATCATGTATTTCTTTTGGCCCATCTAAACTAAAACCTACAAAAAACTTCTCTTTTTCAAAAAACTCGAACCAAGCTTTATTCAAAGATACACCATTCGATTGTATCGCATTGTTAAAGGCTATACCATATTTTTCTGAAAGCTTTTTTTCAGTTTTGATTATGTACTCAAATTTCTTTAATCCTGCCAGTGCTGGCTCACCACCGTGCCATATCAAATATACACTTTTTTTATCAGGAAAATTATTTTTAGTGAATTCAACGTATTTAGTTATAGTTTCAAGTATAAGTTCGTCAGACATGATGTTTTTGGCTCTAATCAAATTATTTTCTCTATAACAATAATCACAACCTTGATCGCAATAGTCCGCAATTTTAAACACCAAACTATTTACTTGCCTTACTGGATAATCATATAAATTATTTTTCGACATAAAAGACGCCTGCTCAAACTTGTTATGTGAAACTGGAAGCCCATAATGTTCACAGGCTATATTATTACCAATTTACACATATTTAATGCGTTACACTATTGGCAAAAGTTCCATCTTTGGGAGCTCTAGCAAAAGTTCCATCTTTGGGAGCTCTAGCAAAAGTTCCATCTTTGGGAGCTCTAGCAAAAGTTCCATCTTTGGGAGCTCTAGCAAAAGTTCCATCTTTGGGAGCTCTAGCAAAAGTTCCATCTTTGGGAGCTCTAGCAAAAGTTCCATCCTTTAATTTGAATATGCTCATAACGGATTTGCCTCTTTTTCACATATTTTAGGGGGACTATTGTATTACGTATTTATTAATAAATCGGCTTTGGGACAAATTTTTAGCCATAGCACTTATCGCTATCTGTTCAGGCATAAATCATATAGTCAACCTCCGGAACTCATGTTTTACCCTTTAAAGTTCCAAATAAGTGCAGTTGCACCATACAGTTTTCCTACTTTACCTCAACTACATACTGTATCGTTGATAGTTAAGCGGTTTTCGGAGGCACCTATAAAAACACAAAAAGTAATAAGGATTAAAGCCTAATAGTTTGTAATTCGGGCGCAAAATTAATGTTTTATGTTCGTAGAGAAAATTTAGGCGATATTAGTTATAGTGGTTTCTATGTCAATTTTGATGTGGCAGAGGCAAAGAAACAAGGAACAAACTTTAAAGAAAAGGACTTTAGAGATGTCAACAATGTACAACCCTTGAAAGCACCGCTCAGCGTAACTTTAAACATAACTGCCGAATGTAATAAAAATTGTTTATTTTGTTGTTTTCCATGTAAAAGTAAAGGACAAACAATGTCTACAACAACAATAGATAGCATCACCAATTATATTGAAAATCATTTTATTTATGAAGTGGATATTTTGGGTGGAGAACCATTTATCGATTGTGCAACAAATTCACTATTTTATCTGCTTGAGAAAATCGAAAAAGTGGAATCTATAGGCCAAATTTACATAACAACAAATGGCATGTATTTGAATAATATGATTTCCTTGTACAAGAAGTATCACAAAACAAATCTAAGTGTGTCAATTTCGCTTCAAACAAGCGAAATGGGTGTCCCCAATAGCGCAGTATTCAAATGCATCAAATATCACGAAAATCACAACATACCTTACCATGTTTCGTCCGTTATAAGTAAACATCAGATTCAAGATCTCAATACATTATGTCAGTATATGAACAAATTAAAAAATTGTAAATCATGGCTATGGCACTATCCAAGCATATTTAAATACAACGCTTCTTATAAGCAATATTTGTTTTCATTAAGTGAATTTTATAGTTTAATTCAAATTTATCAAAAAAAAGTTATGCTTTATATAAATCACGATATGCCATATACGTTCTTCTTTAAAGATTCAGCTATGCCCAGTAATAAACTCGAAGAAATATTTTGTAAATGTTCGGGCATGGGTAAAAAAATGGAAATATTTCCAAATGGAGATGTGTACCCTTGTGTAGCACTATATGGCACGGAACAATACTGCATGGGTAACATTAATGAAAAAACATTTAGATTCAAACCATTACTAGATGAAAAAACAACATGTAAAAATAAACTATGTAAACACAACAAGACTTGTAAGGTCTGCGTTGCATATTATAAAGATTGGGGAGCCGATGATAGATGTCCAGGACAGAAACAATAAAGAAACTTATTCCTAATGATAAAATAGGGGCAAATTATCTTGATGAACTATGTGATTATCATCAAGGCGTCGAAGACTTTGTCAAATATTTTTATCATCACACAAACATCAATGATCTTAAAAAAATATTGGTTTTCCTAAAAAAGGAATTTAAATATTTGTTAAACATTCATTCGCAAGTGCAAAACAAACAGGAACAAGCTATATCGCTTGCAATATCTGACTATATCTTAGTCAATGGTATGTATACATTATTAAATTGTTATATAAATAATGGTCAATTTGAAAATAAATTTGTTGCATTTATAGAAAAAATGCAATTGAACCCCAATGTGTATCTACAGATATTGGCAAAAAAATACAAGGGAAGCTATTATTATGATAAAATAACTAAGGACAGCCTGTCTACAAGAACTGACATAACTATAAATACAGACGAATATATCGAAAAAATTTATGTAGATTTCATATACATACAAAAAATGGTCAGCAACTTTAATGAAACTACCTTAAATTCGTATAATAAGAACTTGTGTACAAAATTTGACATTTCACTTTATGAACCAGAATTGTATAAAAATACAAATGCCTCTTTTATTAAAAAATATTATGACGTACATTTAAGTAGGGGACATATTGTTCACAAAACTTCAATTATAAATATCGCTAAAAATCAAATAATTGAAATCCCCAATAAATATTTAAAAATATTGAAAAAAATCATAAAACACGAAAGGTTCATGTCTATTATAAAAATTCAATCTGCAATTGACTATTTATATGACAGCGGTTTAATTAGCAATGTTAGTCTTATAAAAGACTTAGATGACCTGTACAATAGAAGAAAAACATTCAAAGGGTCAATAGGAATATTACATATTGAATTGACTCATCAATGCAATTTGAATTGTGAAAATTGTTTTAATCGTTTGGAAAAACGAGAACAGCTCGTGAGTTATGAAAGATATATTGAAATATTAAATGGCTTCGCCAAGATTGGCAAATTTTACACCATATTATTTGGTGGTGAACCACTCATGTATAAACAAATTGGAGACATCATAAAGCATTTGAACTCCATTAACTTCCCGATTGAAATTTTTACTAATGGGACATTAATAGATCATAAATTCATAGAACTATTAAAAAACTATAAAGTAAACAAATTAAAAATTAGTTTAGATGGTTGTGGTGAATATAACGACAGCATTAGGGGTCAAGGCACGTATGATAAAATAATTCAAGCGATAAAATTGGTTAAAAATCACACAGATACATTTGTGACAGTTAGTACAACACTCTCAAAAAGTAATATTGAGAATATAGAAGAACTAATAAAAACATGCAAAGAAATTGGTGTAGATTCTATGGGGTTCTCGCCAGTTTCTTTAATCGGTAACGCGAAAAAAAATTGTGTTGTACCCTTAACTGTAAATGAACAGATTGTTTATGCCGATAAAATCAAAATGTTTTTACAAAAATATGGGATAAATGGAATATTAGAAAATTTTAGAGATAAACCGTCTGGTGTCTTCCGTCGAAATAAAGAAGAGGTTCTTATTCGCGCGACTCCATGCGACATTGGAGTTGGAATGTTCTATTTACGTTCAGACGGGTTATTAAGTCCATGCCCAGATTTAACAAACCCAGAGTTTTCGGTAGTTATACATAAAGTCGAAGATACAGACAACTTCTTTAGCGAGAAAATAAACAAACTCAGGTATCCTTGCGAAGTTTGCAGTAAATGTCATTATTTTTATTATTGTTATGGATCATGCAAAGCCTCAATATATGATAAATATGGAACAATGGAAAAATGTGATCTCGACTATAAGCGGAAATGTTCTAATATGTTTGACAATATATTAATGGATAATAATTAACGGAGAATCTGGTATGATTTTTTTGGGACGCCCGGCAAGTTCGCCGGTTGACGTGATTAAAGGTTGTGCATGGAATGCAGAATCTGACACAGACCCAGTTGCTGAAAAGTATGTGCTCATTAAAGAATCCACATCTGTTGATGATTTAAAAGAAATGGTAGACTCAATATGTGTAATAACTGAATCGGGCGGTTTGTTGTGTCATGCAGCAATTGTATGCAGAGAATTAAATATTCCGTGCATTGTAGGCGTTGAAGGAATATTACAACATGTTAAAACAGGAGATAATTTGGTAATAAATTTAAAAGAAGGTTCGGTTGAGGTAATAAATAAATAAATAAACTTTCTTGCAAAACTATTTTCTGTCGTAGTTGTAGATGTCCCCATATTAGGTTGAATCACAAGGTGAACCGTTTCCTACAATTACGAAAAGCAATCCGCAACAATTTTAAATAGTTTAATAAAACCAATCCATGTGTTCAATTCGTACACGATTATCAGGATTTCGCGATTACGCTGTTTTTACATTCTTTACCTAAAAAATGCTTTTTTCACGCTTTTTTAGTAAAACAAAGCTAATTATGAAGTTTTAAAATACGTCCTCAACATATGTTATTAATTCCAAAGTCAACTTCCATTTCGCAACTCAACATCATTAATATCAATAACCAAAAGGTAACTTGTCACACACCAAAACATATACAAACTCAAAAATCGTTACAATTATAATATTTGGGGTGGGATTCCCCAATCGATCACCATCAATCAGAACTTTTTTCAGCATTACACATGTTTTGATTCATGGTTTCATCCTGTCGCGAGAATTAGAATGCTATTCATTGTTTTCTGTTGAAACTGAGCAAAAACAATGGGTACCCTTTGCTAAAAATGCATAGTCATTAACTTTGATCTTCATCTCGCGAATGACAGGTTTCTTTTCTTCTGAAACTTTCAGCCGTTTATCCAATGTAAACACACCTCCGTTACGCTAAAATTGTTTATATATTAACTTCATCCTAAAAAGCAATATATAAACTACTCTGACACCAAAGGAGAAAAAAAGTTGAATAAAAAAAGGCCAAAAATCAGGAATACAATTAACGTAAAGTTGGTGTGAACAAAAATATTCCACCAATTAAAACTGGTTAAGGTTAACTATTTTCTTTAAGTTCAGTTAGGCTTTGTTTGACTGCATTAGCATTATCTTGATCTCCCAGTTGTATGAAAATTTGCAGTGCTTTATGGTACCATTTTTTTGAGTCAATAAAGTTTCGTTGTTCTTGTGTAACCCATCCCAATTGATAATAAATCATAGCAACCGTATGTTTGTCATCTAACTTGAGATTAATTTTTAGAGATTTATTGTAGTAGTCTTCAGCTTTAGTAAAATCCTGCCGTTCCCCTGCAATTAGTCCCAATTCATAGTAAGTTTGAGCTTCACCATACTTATCACTCAAAGATTGTTTGATTTTTAGAGATTTGTTGTGGCAGTCTTCAGCTTTGGTAAAATTCTGTTGGTCAAATGCAACACAGCCTAATTGATGATAAGTTATAGCGACCATATGTTTGTCACCTAAATCTCTACTGATAGCGAAGGATTTGTTGTACCATTCTTCTGCTTCGCTAAAGTTTCGTTGTTCCTGCGCAATCATCCCTAAGTGATGATATGTTTGAGCTTCACCACGTTTATCACCCAAATCACGCTTAATTTGCAGGGATTCATCATAGTGTTTTTTGGCCGTAATAAAGTCTCGTTGTTCTTGCGCAACCCACCCCAACTGATGATAAGTTATAGCTGCTGTATGTTTATCACCTAACTTGAGATTAATTTCTATGGATTTAGTGTACCATTTTTTTGCTTTACCAAAATAGCGTTGCTCAAATTCAACATTTCCCAACTGGTGGTAAGTTTGGGCTACACCATGCTTGTCACCCAAATCACGTTTAATTTTTAGGGATTTAGCATACCATTTTTTAGCTGTAGTAAAATTTCTTTGCTCAAACGCGATGCGCCCTAATTGATGATAAGTTATAGCTTCACTACGCTTGTCACCCAATAATCTGTCGATTTGTAGCGATTTGTTGTACCATTCTTCTGCTTCGCTAAAGTTTCGTTGTTCCTGCGCAATCATCCCTAAGTGATGATATGTTTGAGCTTCACCACGTTTATCACCCAAATCACGCTTGTCATCTAAATTGAGATTGATCTGTAGAGATTCGACATAAGAGTTTTCGGCTGTAACAAAGTTTCGTTGCTCCTGTGCAACCCATCCCAATTGATGACACGATTGAGCTTCACCATGCTTGTCACCCAAATCTTGATAAATATTCTTTGCTTCATTGTAACACTCCGTAGCACCATTAAAATTCTTACACGCCTGTGCAACCATTCCCAAGTTATGGTAAATTTGGGCTACAGCATGTTTATCACCTAATTGATTGTTGATTTGCAGGGCTTTAACATACCAGTCTTCAGCTGCCGTAAAGTCTCGTTGCTCATACGCAACATTTCCCAAATTATGGCATATTTGTGTTGTAACATGGGTGTCATCTAATTTTTGGTTAATTTCTAGTGCTTTATTGTACCATTCCATAGCTGCAGTTAAATTTCTATGCGTTTGTGCAATCAATCCTAAGTTATGGTAAGCTGATGCTTCTGCTTGTTTGTTATTGTATTTTTTTGCTGCCTCAAAACATTTGGTATAGAGTTTTTCTGCTTCGATAAAGTTACGGATATTTAGAGCATAATGTGCCAGTGTATCTGTTAGTGTCAACACGACCTCAGGTGCATCTATTTCTTGAGCGATGCTTAGTGCGTAGTAGAAATTTGCACCAAATAATGTAAAAATCGACCATTGTTCAGGTATCTCTTGGGCAATACAGTCAATTGCCATGTTGTTCATCATATTTACAAAGACTCGCGTATCAACCTCGCTTGCGGGGTGAGTTTTTATTAGGCAACTTCGCAGGGCAGGGTGTATTTGATAACGATTGTTCCCAATGTTGTGGCACAAGCCCGCATTTTCTAGTGTGGCAAAGCATGCATCAATTAGTGTATTGGCATTTCCTGTAGTTTTCAACACATCTCTCAAAGGGATAATGTTTATACAGTGTTCATGTAACCCAAGTAACCGTAGTACGGGTGCAAAATCGGATTTTAATCCTTTTTCGAACACTGAAAGTGCCGCTTGAATACGTCGTGTAGCATCATCACCTTCTAAACCATTAAAATCATTTTCCAATTCCGTTAGTATTTCTAGTGCCGATTTTTCTTTTAACCTCAACAATATGGCCCGTATAGCCAAAGGATTACCACCCAACTTGTCCATAAGTTTAATGTATGTTTCACTTTTACGGTCAAAAGAGAGATCCAAGTCTTTTACCACTGCATTGCAGTATTGCCAGAGTTCTTGACCCTTCAACCCGCTCAGCTGTAGTCTTTGGCATTCTTTTGATGTTAGCCAATTTTCTGGTGAACGACTAGCTATGATAACCTTAGTTTTGCCTTCGCTTAAGTTGTAGAGAAATTGCTTAATCAACTCACAATCATATTTAGATAATAGTGCAGATACTTCTGTGTTTGGAATGCCTGAGGCAGACTCAAAATTATCCCAAACGATGAAAAAAGGTTTACTTTTAAGGACTTGTGTTACACGGAACAATTTTTCTTCTATAGATAGTACCCTTTCCTGTGTACTTAACAAGCTATCCGATAGGGTATTTAGGATGTATTCTGCGTTACGAATGTCTTTAAAGTTGAACCAAAATATTTTTTTGTATATACCATTGGTTGCTTTTAGCCATTGTAGAAAACCTTTGATAAGAGTTGTTTTACCTTCCCCTGCCATACCATGGATAAGGATACCCGCTGGTTTTTCACGTATAACACGTTCCAACTGTAAGATATCCTTTTCACGACCAATAAAACCATATTTCTCTAAAATTTTTAGTTCATTTGGTAACTTGCTTTGCCATCGTTTATTAGAGTTAAGCTTTGGCAAAATACTTGCCTCCACTGACTGCTGATAGAGTACGGGTACTATCCAGTCCTGAAGGTCTATTTGTCCACTTACAATGTCACGTTTTTTGTTGTGATACATTTCTTTCCGACCAGCAAGCATCGCCCTCGCAACATCACCCTCTTTGAATAATTGCTGATAGAAAGCAGGCACAAACACTCTTGCGCCACTAACCCATAGGCTATAGCTCATAGCCACCACACTAGGTATACCTGCCTGCAGTAGATTGGTTGCTACAGATGCAAAAGGATCTTTAGCCTCTTTAGTTATCATTGCCGATTGGCAAGCGTTAAGCACCACAAGTGGTACATTATGTTTACCAAGTAAATTACCCATCTTTATTGCTGAAATACACCTTTCACTAGGATCAAAGTCATCTTTTTCAAATGCTAGCTCGCTTCCTGATTTAACACTATATTTGCCATGACCATCAAAATGTATAACATGATAAAAGTTTGGTTTCTCTTCTAGTATTTGGCGGAGTTTTTCAAAGGTGGGGGGACGCAACACATCAACATATACAGGCCAACCTGTTTTATTTATGAAGTTAGTAAGAGGGCGCGCTATTGTTTGGTATCCAACATATTGGGGATTAGTTGGACGAGCGATAATGTATAAAATGTTGAGTCTGTCAAACGCTCTTTGTACTAATTGAGATATGTTATTGATGTCGGGTAATTGGCGTTTGATATTGTAGTGTTGGGCTATGAATTCGCCTTTTTTATCTTTTAGTGCTTCCCATGGCCAAGATAGTATGTCAGGATCTTTGCTGACGATTGTAAGTTGTAAATTATCAAAATTTTCTTGTTGTGCTTCACTGTACCAGTTTTGTGCATGTTTGCTACCGAACAATTTGTTGAAGCAGTTTTTTCCCCATTTTGATAAAGCTGTTTGGGTATTCTCTGCGCGTGAATGATAAATTTCGAGGGGTAATTCTATATAATTTTCTAAATACCAGCGTAAAGCGTGTTGGAGGTTTGTATTATGTTTTCCAACAGAAACTTCTACAGGTGATATCAGTACAACTGGCGGTGACTGCTTTCCATCGTACACAACTACAAACAATGGTTTATTATCCTGCGATACGCCAATATGTTTAATTTGTAATTGCATCACTCAATAAGACCTTTAAAAATAAAAACAGTTTAACGAATATATAGCTAACGTAAAAGTTAGTGTGAAGAAAAAAATGTTTCATCAGTTAAAAATAGGTAAAAATAATTAGCATTTAAGTTTGGTTAGACTTTGTTTGACTATGTCCGAATTGCATTGGTCTCTAATTTGCTCAAAAAGGTGTAATGCTTTGTTATACCATGTTTCGGCAACCGTAAAGTCTCCCTGTTCAAACGCAACCAACCCTAAATTATGACAAATTTGAGCTACACCAGACGTATCATCCAACTTTTGGTTGATTTGTAAGGCTTTGTTATACCATGCTATGGCTACAGCAAAATCTCTTCGATCACATGCAGTTCGTCCCAATTGCTGATAAGTCAAAACAGTACCATACTCATCACCTAATTTTTGGTTGATTTGTAGGGATTTGTTATACCATTCCTCAGCTTTGTCAAAATTTTGTTGTTCTTGTGCAACTCGTCCTAAATTATGATAAGTCTGAGCAACGCCTTGTTCATCACCCAATTGTAGGCTAATTTGTAGGGATTTGTTATACCATTCACAGGCTTTGTCAAATTTTCTTTGTTCAAATGCTACATTTCCCAAACCATGATACGTTATGGATACACCCTGTTCATCGCCCAGTTTTTGGTTGATTTGCAGGGACTCTTTGTACCATTCCTCAGCTACAGCAAATTCTTGCTGCATTCGCGCAATCACACCCAAATTATGACAAGTTTGAGCTACACCAGACGTATCATCCAACTTTCTGTAGATTGACAGGGATTTGTCATACATTTTTTTGGCTGTCGAAAAATCGCTCTGCATTTGCGCTATAATCCCCAAATTATGATATGTTTGGGCCGCACCATGTTCATTACCTAACGTTTGTTCAATTTGTAGCGCTTGGTGGTACCTTTTCTCTGCTACGGTAAAGTCTCTCTGCTCCTGCGCAATCAACCCCAATTGATGGCATGTTTTTGCTTCACCGTGTTTGTCACCTAATTTTTGGCATATTTGTAGTGCTTGGTTGTACCATTTCTCCGCTACAGTAAAATCATTTTGCTCAAACCCAACTAACCCCAATTGATGACAAGTTTGAGCTATACAAGCTTCGTCACCTATCCTTCGACTGAAAGTTATAGCTTGGTTGTACCATTCTTTGGCTGTTGTAAAGTCACTCTGCTCATATGCAACCAATCCCAACTGATAGCAAGTTTGAGCTTTACCCAACTCGTCACCTATTTTTCGTTTAATGTCTAAGGATTTAGTGTACCTTTCTTTGGCTGTTGTAAAGTCTCTCTGTTCAAATGCAATCATTCCCAAGTTATGGTAGGTTTGGGCTATACCATACTCATTACTTGTCTTGTACTCTATTTGTAGTGATTTAGTGTACCATTCTTTGGCTGTTGTAAAGTCACTCTGTTCATACGCAATTAACCCTAAGTTATGATATGTTTGAGCTATGCCCAGATCGTCACCTATCTTCTGTTTGATGTTTAGGGATTTGTTGTAATATTCTGTGGCGGTAGTAAGGTCTCTCTGTTCATACGCAACTAATCCTAAATTATGATAAGTTTGAGCTACACCAAGCTCATCACCCAATGTCTGACTGATTTGTAGTGCTTTGTTGTACCATTCTGTGGCTGTTGTAAAGTCTCTCTGCTCCTGCACTACTCGCCCCAATTGATGGTAAGCATTAGCTTTACCTTGTTCATCACCCAACTTTTTACTAATTTGCAGGACTTTAGTATACCATTTCGTAGCGAGGGTAAAGTCTCTCTGTTCCTGCGCAACTAACCCCAATTGCTGATACGTTTGGGCTAAACTATACTCATCACCCAACTTTTCTTTGATTTCTATGGCTTTAGTGTAACAGTCTTTGACCGCAGTAAAGTCTCTTTGTGCCCATGCAATGCACCCTAAATTATGGTATGTTTGGGCTAAATTATGGTATGTTTGGACTTCACCATATTTAGCACCTAATTTTTTGTTGATTTCTATAGCTTTGCTATACCACTCTTTGGCTGTAGATAAGTCTCTCTGCTCATACGCAATCGCCCCCAAGTTATGGTAAGTTTGGGCTATACCCTGCTCGTCATCCAACCTATTTTTAATTTGTAGCGATTCGTTATACTGTTTTATAGCTGTAGCAAAGTCTCTTTGCATCCATGCAACCACCCCTAAATTATGATAAGTTTGAGCTACACCATACTCATCACCCAATGTCTGACTGATTTGCAGAGATTTAGTGTACCATTCTTTAGCAGCAGGAAAGTCTCTCTGCTCCTCTGCAATCCACCCCAATTGATGATAAACAGATGCTATTGTTGTGGTATCGTTAGTTTTTTCTGCTGCTTCAAAGCACTGAATGTAGAGTTTGGTTGCTTCGGTAAAATTACGAATGTTTAGAGCATATCGAGCCAAGTTTTCTGTTAGTATAAGCACTAACTCTTGTTGATCTATCTCTTGAGCTAACTTTAGGGCACCATAAAAATTTGTACCAAATAAGGTAAAAACCTGCATTTGTGTAGCTAGCTCTTGGGTGGAAAACACATTTGATAGTTTGCTTATTACTGTTACAAATGCTTGTTTATCCGTTTTTTGTGCTGGGTGAGTTCGGGTTAGGCAACTTCGCAGGGCAGGGTGTAGTTGATAACGGTTGTTTTCAATGTTGTGACACAAACCCGCGTTTTCTAATGTAACAAGGCACTCATCAATTGGAGCATTAGAATTCTCCACAGTTTCCAAAATATGTTCTAAACAGTAAGTATCTACACAGTGTTCATGTAATCCAAGTAATCGTAGTATTGGTGCGAAATCTCGATTTAGGCCTTTCTCAAATACCGAAAGAGCTGCTTGGATACGTCGTGTAGCATCATCACCAGCTAAACCATTAAAACTCTCCTCCAGCTCTGTTAATAGTTCATCTGCTGATTTTTCCTGTAACCGCAACAAAATAGCCCGTATAGCCAAGGGGTTACCATTCAGCTTATTCATAAGCTTCTTGTACGTTTCACTTTCTCGGTCAAAAGAGAGCCCCAAATTTTTTACAACAGTATTGCAGTATTGCCAGAGTTCTTGACCCTTCAACCCGCTCAGTTGTAGTCTTTGGCATTCTTGTGTGGTTAGCCAGTTTTCTGGTGAACGACTAGTTATGAGTACCTTAGTTGCGCCACCATATAAATCATGGAGAAAATGTTTAAGCAGATTTCTATCAGCTTCAGGTAACAACGCAGACACATCAGCATTTGGAATACCTGAAGCTGGCTCAAAATTGTCCCAAACGATGAAAAAAAGTTCCTTCTTAAGAATTTGAGTTACACGAGACAATTTTTGCTCTGATGATAATACACTTTCCTGCGTACCAACCAAACTATCGAAAAGAGGGTTTATAATTTCTTCTGCACTGTGGATGTTTTGGAAGTTGAACCAAAACACATCTGTGGGCAAACCGTTAGTTGCTTTTAGCCATTGTAGAAATCCAGTGGTAAGTGTGGTTTTACCCTCGCCCGCCATACCATGGATAAGAATTCCGGCAGGTTTCAAACGGATTGCTCGTTCCAACTGCTGTATAGCTCGATCACGTCCAATAAAGTCGTAATCATCTAAAAACTGTCCTTCAACGGGCAAATTGTTTTCTTGTTTCGTAGTGGATTGGAGTTTTGGCAGACTATTTGCAAGCGTTTGTTGGTAGAGTACGGGTACTATCCAATCGTATAATTCTACTTGACCAGTGAATGTATCGCGTTTTTTATTGTTGTACATTGTTTGTCGTGCGGCAAGCATAGCTGTATTGATATTACCTTCTTGGAATAATTGTTGGTAGAATGCAGGTACAAACACTTTCGCTCCACTGATATATAGACTGTAGCTCATAGCCACCACACTGGGTATGCCTTCTAGTAGTAAGTTGGTGGCTACTGACGCAAAGAGATCTTTAGTGTTTTTGTCCTGCATTGCTGATTTACAGGCATTAAGTACCACAAGTGGTATGTTGTGTTTGCGTAGTAACTTGCCTAATTTTGTTGCTTTAATGTGGTCACTGCTGTAATCAGGATGTTCAATATAGTCTGGATTATCTCTTTCAAATGCCAACAATCCACCTGATTCAGCACTGTAATCACCATGTCCATCAAAATGTATGATGTGATAGAAATTGTTTTTCTCTTCTAGTATTTGTTGGAGTTTTTCAAAGGTGGGGGGACGCAGTATGTCGATGTGTACGGGCCAGCCTTCTTTAGTTATGAAATTAATAATTGGTCGAGATAGTGTTTGATATTCTACATATTTGAGATGATCGGTTGGTCGAGCTATAATATACAAAATGTTGAGTTTATCATACGGCAAAGTGTCGGATAATGATTGAGTATTTTTAATTTTGTCTGTTTCTATTTGTCTTGTGATGTGGCAATGTTGGGCTATGAAGTTGTTATCGGGGGTTTTTAGTGCTTCCCAAGGCCAAGATAGTACTGCTGGGTCGTTACTTATTATTGTGAACTGTAAATTAGATAGTTTTTCTTCTTGTTGAGCTTTATAATACCAGTCCAATGCAGGACTATTTACGAACAGTTTGTCAAAGCAGTCTCGTCCCCATTGAGACAATGTTGTTTGGACATTATTTGCATGTGTACAAGATGCCTCAATAGGTAGCTCTGGGTATTCTTCTAGATACCATTGGAGGTCTTGTTGGAGATTTGTGTTGTGCTTTTCAACTATAGTTTCCCAAGGTGGTGTTAGTGCTATTGGTTGTGACTGTTCACCATTGTGCACAACTACAAACAGCTTATTATCCCGAGATGTGTTAATATGTTTAATTTGTAACAGCATAATTCAACTAAACCACAGTAAAAACAAAATTAATTAAAATATATAGCTAACGCAACACTTTGAAATATACTTGCTTTTTTCGGTTAGCAAATATCATCGATTAAAATGTTTATGATATCGTCTAAAGTTTAAAATTTTAGTTCAAACATTTAAATGTAGACCATTCTGACCGTTAAACAACTGATATAGTAATAAGTTTGCGACACTACGGTTTTTAATAACGTAAAACTCATTTAGACTGGGTATATAAACTCCTGCCAAAACTATCAACTGCAACAATGCATATGAAATCTTCAACTTCTAACTTGTGAATCGCTTCAGGGCCTAAATCTTCGTATGCTATGATCTCGCTACTTTTGATTTTTGTCGCTGTAACCGCTGCTGCCCCGCCGATGTTTGCTAAATAGACCGCGCCGTATTCTTGCATAAACGCTATAGTTTCAGATGTTCGTGGACCTTTGCCAATCATGATGCGCAAACCTTGTTTTAGAATCTCCTCAGAAAAAGAATCCATTCTAAAAGAAGTCGTTGGACCACACGACCCAATAGGCTTTTCAGGACGGGTTGGTGACGGACCAGCATAGTATATTGCTTGTCCCTGCATGTCAAAAGGTACTTTCTCACCTTTTTTTATAGTTTCTATCAAACGTTTATGTGCTGCGTCACGTGCGGTATAAACAGTTCCAGAAATCGAAACAACATCACCCACGTTAAGCTCTCGCACAGCATCAAGTGAAATAGGTAGAGTTATTTTTTTAAGAAAATTAGCACTGTTTGCAGTACGTGATGTCATATGTTTTTCATCTTTTTCGAGAATTATTTTGTCTTTGTCAATTATTATGGTTCCATGCCTAGAACTGTGACAGTTAATAGCAACGCCAACAGGCATTGAGGCAATATGGCAAGGTGCAGTTTCTATATGTACGTCCAAAGCTGTAGTTTTACCTCCCAGTCCTTGCGCACCAATACCCAGATCGTTGATTTTTTCCAAAATATCCTTTTCCATTTTAGAATATCTTTTATCTTCGTGTCTTTGTCCTATTTTTTTGAGCAAAGCGCGTTTAGACAAAACACCAACGCTATCCGCTGTGCCACCAATTCCTACGCCGACAATTATTGGAGGACAAGGTTTTCCGCTGGCTTTTTTCACAGTTTCAACAACAAAATCAATAACACCATCCACTCCTTGTGAAGGGGTAAGCATACCTAAAGTACAACAATTTTCTGCCCCACCTCCTTTTGCAAGAAAGTTTATTTTGATTTTATCGCCAGAAATAAAATCAGCATAAATAACAGCTGGTGTGTTATCTTTTGTGTTTATTCTATCAAAAATTGGATCATCTACTTGTGATTTGCGCAAATACCCTTCGTCATACGCTTCGCGTACCCCATGATTTATTGCATCTTTTAAATTACCGACTATATGGACATCCTCACCAATTTCAACAAAAAACAATGCCGTTCCTGTGTCTTGACACAGTGGATATTCACCATTATCAGCAATTTGAAAGTTTAAAATACACTCACTCAAAATATAATTAGGGCGACTGGCTTCTTCCATTGTTGTCGCCTTTTCAAGCGCAATGCGCACATCTATAGGTAAATGATACGATCTGTCAAGTATTAGTTCTTTAACGGCATTTGCTATTTTGTAGGCTTGTATTTCAATCACAAGTATTTCCTCTCAGATGCTACAACATTGTAAAATCATTTTTACACTTGTATTTGTTACGTTGTTATTCAAAGCAGTTAGTAATATATTTTCAGCTCCAAATTGATGTTAGCATATATTACCCGTAGCCTCAGAAAACATCTTAGCTTTTAGCAGGTATAATGTGTAGTAAAGGTTACAGTAGGGGAACTCTATGGGTTAACTGCATTTATTTGGAGCAAAAACGCAACTTGAAAAACTATCAAAAATAGGCGATCCATTAACAAATGCTGATCAGTTAATTGATTAGGCACTGGAACTTTTGGAATTTGCCCATATAACTCTGTTTTAAACGATGAAAATGTGCTGTTTTAATAACCTTAACTGCTCAGGTTTTGGGGTAATACAATATCTTAAACCTTGTTGCTACGTTTCTTTCTGAAAAATAAGCAATATTGACGGTAAAAATCCACCATTCTGTATTACGGTAATAGGGTAATACATCGTAAGTTGTTTTACACGCTAATTCGCGCTTGTTTTTCGGAAAAGAGCCCAATAACAAGATTTGTAACGTTGTATTACCCCGTAATTTGTGCAGTTAAGGTTAATAAAACAAACCCAAACCTTTTAACAAATTTGCCCATATGTTTACCCATATGTCACTCCCCTCGTTTACCATACTTAAATTCTTCTAACGAAGAAAAACCCAAAAACCACCCCAAATCGAACTTAGATTCTATAACCTGTGGGTAAAACTCAAAAGTTCAGGTAGGAAATATTCCGTGACCCAATTGAAAGCGCTATACGTAAATACATGACAAAAAGATGCAAACCACCTTGATGTTATACTTATGTACAAAATTACCCTGCCAGCAACAATGGTACGGCCTAGCAGACATGCAAGTCGAATACATGATAAACGATCGATTATCCTTTATGCGCTTTCTTGGCCTTGAAATCGGCGAAAATATCTGACGGTAACACTATTTGGAACTTCAAAGAAGCCCTAAAAACAAACAATGTGGACAAAAAACTATTTGATACCTTCAAAAGGTGTTTGAGGAGAAAGGTATAATCACTCATAAAGGCTCTCTTGTTGATGCTACTTTTGTAGGCAATCTATGAAAACTCACGTTTTACGTTTCGAACCGATAAAAAATAAATACAGCAGCTACCTACAAATTTCTCTACTTTGCATTTACAATACATAATACCCTGCAAGCTGAGATTTTCAGAAGGGTGCCTATGTTCTTTTTAACAATTCATCAACATATTCCTTAATAGTGTTTTCAACATTTCCTAAAGCATAATCGACTACTACTGTACCATTAGCAAACAACTGATCGAAAGATGCAATCATTAACTGTCCTACTTTTGAATCTGATGGTACTTTTAGATAAACATCTGTAGCTGCTCCAGCTGCTGTATTCGGATGATTCCATAATGGGGCATAAAAAACGTATTTATCATTTTGAATTATTATACCGTAGGGGTACTGAATTTTGTCCATTTCGACAATTTTTATGTTTTTAAGCCCAGCTCTTTTAAAGAATCTTAGACAACCATCTATTTTGCTTATGTTGTCTCTACGATACTGTTCATCTTTTAATGCAACAGATCGTGCGTTTGATGTTTTGATTGATTGGTCCACTACAATCTGAATTTCTCGAAATTTACTTAAAAATGCTGCTTCCTTTCCGCATTCCTTTTTTGTAAAAATGTGTGGCAAATCAGTCTCTGATAGACGTATACGTAATATTTTCAATGGTTTAGAATAATTCCATTCGAAATCACTAGGAATGCTTTTAAACCCATGTTCATGCTCAGAAATTATTTTTTTACTTTCACCACTGCTAATGCATGATTTTATAGTTGAAGCTATTTGTTTACCACCACCATCAGTGAAAAGAAATGTTGTAAGCAACAAAAACATACATGCTGTTGATAATGGCAAAGCAAAATTAGTTAAAACCAGTACCCACCATGGTTGTGAGACAATCCTATTGATAGGTCCTGTTATTATTTGTAAAATAACAATAATAGTCAGTACTATTACAAGTAGTGTTAACATAATTGTTAAAGTATTCATCTTCTTTTTTGCCATTGCGTATCCATCTATCGGACTTACTTTGTTACATATTTTTGTTTTGGTCTTTTCATAGCTTTGTATCATTACAGTTTTTATTCTCTGACGAACCTATAAAATTCGTTCATGTCTTTTAATTTGTTCTCATGCATATAATTCAAAAGACCTACCTGCAAATTTTTAGCAACGTTCTTATCTGTAATGTTTCTAGAACAAATACCGAATAAATCGGCTCCAACTTTTGTCATTGTTATTATGTCTTCTATGTTGTGCTCTTTAGAGCCAAATCCCAAACCACCAGTGCCAATTATATAAACCGGTCTATTGGTATTCAGTTCATTAATTGTTTTTCGAACAGCTGCAACAGCCCTCACTGCATACGGAAAAATCATTCTTCCCGTAAAGCCTCCGGCGCGTTTTTTCTGTTGAGTATGAAACATATCACAAACTTTCATAAAATTTGGAGGGATTGGTTTCAACATATTTATTGCTGAAACGGCAGTAGCTCCCCCGTCAACAGCTCCACGGACAATATCTAAATTTTTCTCAATATCATATCCAACTTTTATTGACAGTAAAGGTGCGTTTCCGAAAATTTTTTTAAAACATTCAAAATATGTGCGAACACTATCACGATCAAATGATACTTCTTTGGGTGAAGTAGTAGGACATTGAAGATTAATCTCAACTCCAAATTTAACAGGCGTTTTGTTCTCCGTAACTCTATCGATATGCCCCTTTATTTTTTTTGCTGTATCAAAAAAATTTTGTAATTTTGTTCCAGCAATACTGATTATGATGTTACCTTTCGTTTGAAGTGTTTGTTCAAGGTAATTATTGCAAAAATGCTCAACGCCATCATTTCTTAAGCCGCTACTGCCAACGTAAGTATTATCTTGCACAGGCAAAGTTTCACCGTTGATGTAATAGCCAAAAATGCCCGATTGAAAATAATCCCCCGATTGTACCGGAACTTTTTTCGTGTACTCTTTAACATCAAAAATATATTTGCCTTTATATCCTGTAATACGTTTCTGAGTGATGGATTTAAAAATGGTGGCGCCATAACCTGGAAATTCTGTAACTTTGAGTTTGAAACCAGATATATCACTCGATGCCATAATGAAGGGTGTAGATAATAATCCTAAACCATCGACATATACCTCAGTTTTTTTACTAATTGTCAACATCAACAATCCCTACTTTCAAAAAAATCTTAACACGTTTTTAAGTAAACACACATGTTATAATTATACATTCCTAAATTCCAAGGTTTTAGACACTGTTGTTCATCAGCATCTAATGTCTGATAATTTCCGAACAGCATTGATGTAAGACCCAATTATCCGTACTTCCAGTTATTTTTTTATCCATATCATATACATGGCTCGCCGTAAAGCTTCAAAACAAAGCGAGTGACACAAAAACCCATTTGACAGGTTTTCTACAACAAAAAACAACAACTAACATAATGTTGCTATAAATCGCATAATTCTATCCACATCACATTGTGTTTTGTTTTTGTTATGAAGAAACGTTGTTAAAACAGTTCTTTTCAAAAGATAGGAACAGCCTTTAAGGTGTTCTGTTAGACTGCTGTTACTGTGGACATAAAATTCGCCAGAAACTACGATTATTAAAAAGTTAAATTGTTAAAAAGGGGGGCATGTATCCATAGTGTCTTTCGTAATCTCACTTATTGCTCTAGCGCTTAGCTCCAGTCTATGTAACTCTTCTCGTGTTAAGTGTTCTATCTTATATATTTTCTCAATGCCTGTAGGACCAATACGGCATGGAAAGGATAGGCATGCGGTTATATCACGATATTGTGTTTCTTTCTTTAGCCAAGGATTTAATATGGAAACCGTGCGAATTCGCCCAAGTCCGTCGACGCCTTTAAACATATCCTCACATAGCTCGCGTGTCACTGTAGCAATAGCGTGACTTGTATAGCCTTTCGCGGCAATTATATTTGAGGCTGTAGATAGTACATAGTTCATGATTTTTTCTTTCTGTGCATCAATTAACAGTCCATCCACTGGGATTCCTTTAACATTAGCGCGTGACCAAGGAATCATAACGGTTTTTCCGTGTTCACCTAAAGCGATAGCTGTAATATCTTTCGGTGACACTTTAAGCTGTGTTGCTAATATCGTTGTGAGCCTTGAGGTTTCCAACATTGTACCTGTTCCAATAACTTGAGTGTATGGCAAACCAGTGTATTGGATGAAAGCGTAAGTCATCACATCAACAGGGTTACTGACTATAATGAATTTACACATCGTATTTCTCGTTATGTATGGCTTCATTTCATACGCTATATTTCGCATAATTTCCGCGTTAGATTTGGCAAGAGACATACGATTGCCATTCTTTTCCGTGGAAACTCTTGCGGTGCCTGCAGCAATAATAACACCTTTTGCGTCCTTAACATCGGGATAATCCCCGCCGCTAACTTTTACAGGATGCTTAAACAAAGGATTTGCCTGTTGAATATCAAGTGCCTCAGCATCTGCCTTTTTACGGTCACCAGTAGCACTAATCAAAACTATTTCGGATGCCAACCCATTTTCAGCCAAAAGGTAAGCTATTTGCGAACCAACGCGTCCTACACCTACAACTACAATTCTGTCAGTTTTTTTGTTGGTGAGAGTTTTACTGACCAGTTTTGCATATAGGTGTGAATCTGGATCCTGTAAAAAAGATATGTTTTCCATTTTTAACACCCTAACGATAACTGTCAATAATAGTTCTAAAGATGTATATTAAGAATTGCTTTACATTTCTCACAGATTCATGACTAAAACAATGTCTAAAATCGTGTAACAGTGATAAACTCTGCCGTTTCCGATTATTGTTTTGTTAACGAATTTATTCTGTCACACCCTAAATCTACAGAAGAATTGTAGGTTTCGTAAGATCATTGGGTATCTACTTTTATCATGTATTCAATCCATATTTACGCACGTTAGATTTTACTGATTTATAGCATATCACGACAATCTCAATGCTTGCTTTATTTAGTTTTTTTGCACATAGGCTACTTTCTCGTATTCATTCTGTATTGTTAGTTTTTCCATTTTTCAAAACTCGTTTGTTGTGTACTGTTTTTGGTTTTTAAATTCAGGCGTTTAGTGGTGGTGTGAGTGTTATGCAGTATAGTTTAATGGATAGTTTCATGATTCGATGTTGCGTTTTTTTGTTTAACAGTGGTGGTTATTTTAGTGTCTGAGATAGTTCCAGCTTTGTGGTTTGAAGATGTGGGCTTTTTACATGAGCAAATGCTTGATACGCCTGTAGGCCGTTTCTCTATACGACAAATGTGCCTCTTTTTGGTTTTTATGCTATTTGGTTATTTGTTGTCATTGGTTTTTGCTGGTTTAGTTTTGAAGCTTTGTGTTGGTGGGGGCGTGTTTTTTGTGGGAGCTGCTCTTTTTTCTCGTAAAGTTAAGACTGTTCCACCTGAAGTGCATTTGTTCTATGTTGTGAGGCAGTTTTTGTTGGTAAAGTCGAAGGGTTCCAAACAAAGAGGTAACTCGTCGGGAGAAAACGCGTCTAGCAAGTCTTTGTTGTTGTCCGCATCTTTGGGGGTGCCGGTTAAGGTTGTGGGGGTGTTAAAAAGTCTCACCACTGGTGAGATTTTTTCAGGTAAGAATTTCAAGGTGAGCATAAACAATACGGTGCATTCTAGGGGTGTTACTGATGGGGAGGGTTGTTTTTGTGCGTATTTTGTGCCGGATCGGTTTGGGGTTTTTCAGATTGAAATTCAGCCTGAAGACGCATCTGGGCATGTTCAGCAGATAATGGTTAATGTTAATCCAAAAAGTGATGAGGAGAAGCAAAATGCAAAAACTACAATGTGTTAAATCCAAACCTATCCCCAAGCAGCCTGCTTGTGTTTATGAGGTGTTTCCGGTGAATTTTGTTATGTTGCCTAAGCAGAGGCGTGTTGAAACTTTGGGGCGTTTTCAGCGTCTTTTAAACAGTTTGCCTTGTGAGGTCAGGTTGTCTGCGGTTAAAACTCAAAAGACTTTGGAAATTACTGAAAATGAACTTACAACCACCTATTACCGCTTCTTCATAGAAAGCCTTGAGTCTATAGATTGGTTAATTGAGCAGTGTGGTTTTAAACAACAACCTCTCACCGAACTATCCAAATCAAAATCCGTTAAAACTTTCCCTAAGCATGTTGTTTTGGAGGGCGGATTGTTTGAGCGGTCTTTTACGGTTTATCAGTTGCCCGGTACGTTGCTTGCGGGGTTTGTTAGTGAACTCTACGGTTTGTGTGAGAGGTTGCTTGTTTGTATTAAGCCTCTTGCGCCTGAAGTGGCTTCTTCACGAATGGGCAAATACTTGCGTTTGCTCAAGAGCATTTTGTTGGCTGATCAGTCTAAGGGTCGCATTGCTAAAGATGAAATAAAATTGAAGCATGCTATGGCTGATGCTACCTATCAGGGGTTAATAACGGGTAGTACTCGTCTGTTTGAGATAAAAGTTAATTTGACTATTCAAGCGGGTAGTGCTGAGGAGCTTAAAGATAAGTCTAAGAAGATTAGGGATACTTTGCAGGCGAGGTTTATTCGTCTTGACTGCCCCGCATATTTCCAAGCTGACTTAGCTCTTGGTGTTGTAGGTAAGAAGCTTGTAGTTGACACCGCCACTGCTAGCACTTTTTTCCCGTTTGTGTCAGCAGATCTAATTGAGAGTCCTGGGGGTGTTTTTTTGGGCATAAACCAACTAACAGGCGCACCTGTAGTGTTTGATCCTCATTTACGCATGAACCAAAATGTAATAATCATGGGTAAATCGGGTAGTGGTAAGAGTTTCACATCCAAAATTCTCCTAACGCGTCTTTTGCAGAAGCATAAGAATCTTGCTTTTTTCATTGTTGATCCTGAGAATGAATATGGTGAAGTGGGTAGGCTTGCGGGTGCTGACGTTTTGGATATTACAACTGAGAGGCAGTTGGGTTTGGATCCTGTGCGTATTTTTAGTGATAACAAAGATACTGCTGCGGGTATTCTTGCTGATTTGGTGGGTGTTGAGGATAATAGGGGTTATCAGGAGCTCCGAGGCATAGTGGGGGTAAGCCAAGATATGCTAGAAGTTTATCAAAACAGCTCAACCACCCTAAAAGATCGCCTCTCACCCTTTGTCACGGGAACCGACAGCTTCCTAACCATGGGCCAACCTCAACAATTCTCACATCGTATGGTTTTCAATCTTAGTGCTTTGCATCGGCAGTTAGCTATGACGCAGCGAAGAAGCCTAACCTTTCAAGCAGCAAATATTTTGGTTTTTAGCAAGATCTGGCAACTCTTAGATAACACCAAATTCCTACCCCTACACATACCTAAACTCGTAATCATAGATGAACTCTGGCTCTACACCTCTCTACCTGCAGCCGCAAGCTTTCTTGAAGGCGTTTCACGAAGGGGTAGGAAACGTAATGTGACTTTGCTTTTGAATTCACAACGTTTAGCCGATGTGCTTGAAAACTCTGCGGGTAGGGCGGTTATCGAAAACTGTGCGACAAAGGTTATGCTACGACAGGATGAGTCAGCAATAAAAGTGGCAGGTCAAACCATTGGCCTCTCAACCGCAGAAATGGAAACCTTACTGGAGCTAAATCAAGGCCAAGGCCTAATCGTTGCAGGTGACATACACCTGCCCATCGACTTCCTAGCTACCACTGAAGAATACAACGTGTTTACAACCAAACCAACCGAAAGGAGTACATCAACTTGAACAAAGAAACACATGATGCTAAACTGGATAATGTGCGAATTCTTAGTTTTGGAGGGGGAGTTAACTCTGTTGCCCTACTGATACTTTTAGCGCAAGGTAAAATTGCCCCTGTTGATGTAGTCTTATTTGCTGATACTGGCTGTGAGATGCCCGAAACATACACTTATATCGAAAAAGTTGTAAAGCCCTTCTGTAAAACTAACAATATTAATTTTGTAACTATCAAAAATGAGAAAGAACCCCTACTTGAACATTGCCAAAAATTACGCTTAATTCCTTCACGTCAGCAAAGATGGTGTACAGATAAATGGAAAAAACGCGTTATACGAAAATATTTACTAGCCCATTATCCTAACGCAACTAAAAT
>Ga0209737_10000566_pt1 | contig 29662 bp, 15 predicted proteins | sample TergutCu122P3_FD_187284 | JGI IMG/M metagenome (GOLD analysis project Ga0209737, IMG submission 187284) | Cubitermes ugandensis P3 segment gut microbial communities from Kakamega Forest, Kenya - Cu122 P3 (SPAdes) (version 2) | ecosystem: Host-associated > Arthropoda: Insects > Digestive system... | reverse complement strand
ACGAAATGGACAATTAACGGCAGAGCAAAAAGAGTTTAACAGAATTCTGTCGAAATTCAGGATTTTGATTGAGCATGTAAACCGCCGCATCAAACGCTTTAAGATCTTTCAATATCGTTACCGAAATAAACAGCGTAGACACATGCTGCGCTTCTCTCTGATCTGTGGAATTTAGAACTTTGAGTTGAGGTTTTAGATCACGCTCACTTTAAGAGAGGTTTTAAAAAAATGTATTATATAAGTTTTAGAACAGGTCTAATATAGATCCTGAAAAATACGCGATACCACAGAAGGCCGAGGCACTGTTTGGACCTGAAAGCTACCATGGCTGGGATTTTGAGTTTTATTATCAGAACATTCGGGAAAATGCTGAGCTGCGTTTGGAGCGATTTTTAAATAACCATTTTTAGAGAGGACACCAAAATTATTTTTTTGATGCCATGTCTCCGAGAGGAAAATGTGTAGCAAATTGAACTGGCATATTTTTTTATATAAGGGAAAATATTTTTGTCTTGGTGTGCTCATTCAACCCCATCAAATCTTTCTTTTCACCTGTTCTGCCCTATAATGGTTTTTTAGAAGGGTTGACGTGAAAAGAAGCGCAATACAGAATCCAATAATGCCACCGAGCATGTCTCCAAGCACAACACCCCACCAGACTCCAATAGATTTGAGATCAAGCACTATTCCAAGAATATAAGCAGATACACAAATTAAAACCAAGCTTCTCATTACATTGATAGCGAGTGCAGTAAATCCTTTTCCAACTCCTTGGAAGAGGCACGATGCAACAATACCGATTGCTGCAAATGGATATATCAATACCATAACTCGCAAAAAGTCACTCATTGAGCTGAGAATATGTTCCCCTCCTTCAGTGTACGCAAAGAGATAGGAAATAGAAGGAGCGAAGATAAAGGTTAACAGTGCTATTACAATTGCAATTGCAACGCTGAGTTTTGATCCATACATAAGAGATTCTTTGAGCTCTGCAAACCTTCTTGCTCCGTACATTGCTCCTGCAACCGCAGTGACAGCAGTTCCAATTGCTACAAGTGGAACGATCGCAATCATGATAACTCTCCATCCTCCGGTAAAAATAGCAACGGCATCAGCGCCATCAGTAATAATGAGTATCCAATTTATGAAGAGAGCCATAACTGCCATTGTGATAAATTCAACAGATGCAGGCAACCCTACTTTTAAAATGTCAAAAATAATTGTTTTTTGAGAAGTAAATGCAGCTCTTGTGATCGTTACATAGGTATCCCGTTTGATGAATATCCAGTGTACGTATAAAATACAGACGAAGAAAATAGAAATGATCGTCCCCCAGGCAGCACCAGCAATACCCATGTTGCACGTGTAGATCAGAAAAGGATCAAGGATGATGTTCATGATTGAGGCAATAACCATGGCGTACATGGGTCGCTTGGCATCTCCTTCCCCGCGAAGTATTCCATACACAATATTGGAAAAGAGAAAGAAGAAAGTACCCAGTATGATGATTTGTCCATACTCTAATGCGAGTGGGGTGAGATCTCCAGCACCCATAAGAAGAAGAATATCTGCAAGAAAGACGTAGCCAATGACGGTGAGGATAATGCTTAAGACGAAGGTAATCAAAAGCGCGTGAATCGCGGTATTATCAGCTCCTTGTTTGTCATTTGCTCCAATCTTCCGTGCAATTGCCGATGTGGCTCCAGTTCCAATACCAACGCCAATACCCATCATGATCATGAAGATAGGAGTGACTATGCCAACCGCTGCAAGAGCATCAGAGCCGAGTCCAGCAACCCAGATTGCATTAACAACATTGTATAATGAAGACAGCAACATTGCAACGATCATGGGAAGAGCTAGTGCAATTATTGCTTTTTTTGGATCTCCTGTGAGAATCTCAACATTTTTTGTCATCTTCTGTTCAGGATCATGAGGGGATGAGGTGGATCCAGAAGGGGGCTCGGTGTCGTTCATACATATGCTCTCACATGTACGCTCACGCTAATGTGAAATATGCTCCGAACTATCTGCACCGTGAAGTGAAGATGTTTGTTTCCATTGAGGCAGGTTGTAAAGTGTAAAAAAAGTGTTTTATGTTTCAGTGTTCATCGCGACAACATCATCAGAAGAATTTTCTCCAAAAGTAAGATTCAACTCAGTACTGTGCCCAGTTTCAAAGATAAATGTCTGATCTGCAAATCGATCTCCAATACTGAATCGAATAACAGCAGTGCCATCACTGAGTTCTCCTGGAACAGGGGCAACGATAAGACGGATGTCAAACGTTCCAGTACCGCCATATACCCCAGATTCCTCAGTTATAATTGAGCCTGCTACCCTATCGCCGATATATGCATTAATCTCAGTCTCAGCAGGAGCCGGAATGCCGTCAATTACAACAGTCCCATAGAATTCACAGGGGAGAGCTGGAGAAGATGCTACAACTCCAGAAATCCCAAGGCAAATGAAGAGGAATACAATAAATAAACATGTTTTGCATCTCATAAGAACATCAAATATTATACAATTAAGAAAAAGTCGTGGTAAATATTACCACGTCTACAATAATCTCACTTACAATTCAATACTCCACTATTCCATTACCATCCAGATATATCAGCTGGTAGATAAACTGCGTGCAGATTTGCTACGATATCTTGGAAGCTCATGAACTGAGAATCGACAGTCGTTCTCAAATCCACATTTCCAATGGAACCAGGCATGAATGGGAAACTATCAGACCAGGCACCTCCAGAGAGTGGGTTTCTGACTTGAGCCTTGTACCAATGCTGAAAGTTTTGAGGTTTAATCCAGAAGGTAATTGGAACACGTTGCACTGCAACACGGTGATCTGCTCCTGAAAGGACGGTAGCTGAGCCGGTATCGTCCATGCCCCTAATCACAGAGTCATCGTACGAGATCTGATCTGCCCAGTGCGGAACCTCAATGATCAGCATATCAGAACCTGTTGGATTTCCAAAAGATCCAAACGTATGCACAGTATATGGATTCATAGGATTACGTAAATCAACGCCCTCAGTTGTTGCAAGGATCATATCTCCATTACGCAGCGGGTATCCATTGAACTCAGCCCTTCCATAGAACCTATGTGGAGCAGTATTTGGTGTTGGTGTCGGAGTTGGCCTTAGCTCTAATGTTTCAGGCGGTTGGCCAACAAGCAGCATGACTTCAACCATTTCTCCTGATCGGTATGGGATAGACTCATGATACACACCTCTTGGTTCATTTGCGAGGTGGATTAATGCAGAAGCTGGTCGCTGCCAGAATGCGTCCCATACCTGGAATCGTATCTCCGTACCCTCAGGAATACATGAATTCTGAATTGTCAGTTTTTCATGATATGTACCAGAGCCAAATGACACAGCATTTCGCAGTGTTAGTGGATTTGTCGGACTTGATGCATCGTATCCATCTACAATAGCTTCAACCCTTCCACCCTGCTGAATGGGAGTAAGGTAAGTCTGCAGATCGACACCAAGCTGCCTTGCTTCTGCAATCTGCGCCTGATTGATATTATTAAAGTACACAGTACCCCATATCTGCATCGGAAGAGTTGGAACGCCGCCATTACACTCAGATACAGGGATTGAAGCGGGTGGAATTGTTTCTACAGGTGCTGGAGCTCTGTTAAAAACTGCAAGCTCAATCTCTGTATTTCTACCTGGTTGAAATGGAAGAGATGTTTGCCAGTCTTCACCAACAATTCGCACAAATGCTCGTGATTCCCTGTGAACCGAATCCCAGACCCAGAACTCAATGCGAGTTCCTTCTTCAATTCCCTGAACCTCAAGATTTGGCCACAATGATTGTGGTCTTCCAAAGAAACCAAGCCCAGTTGTAACAGGATTGTTTGGACCGGAAATAGCAATTCCACCAACTCGTGCCTCTACATGGCCTCCTGCCTGAATAGGTTCATCGTACATTCTTACACCGCCCCAGAATGTCTGAGCAAACGCTGGAATTTGACCTGGATCTGCTGGAAGTACGGTTGGTAGAGGTGTCGAAGTGGGAAACGGCGTGTATGGTTCTGTTGGCCTTAACGTTGGGATTGTCGTTGCTGTTGGTGTCGGTGTCACATCTGGTGGCACGGTATACGTAGGTCCGGGAATACTCGTTGGAATAGGAGTCAACGTTGTCGTTGGAGACGAGGTTGGCGTTGGGATCACAGTAGGTGTTGGAGAGCTGGTCTGTGTTGTTGTTGGGATTGGAAGTACGCTTGGAGGAAGTCCAAGAGATAAAATCATTTGAGTACTGCTGCCAGCAACATAAGAGACTGATTGTTCAGCTTTTTGCCCGTCAATCCAGAATTCAATGACATTGTTTTGTGCAAGAACTGAACTGTCAACCACAACTTTTAGACGTTGATCAAAAGTACCAGGACCTCCATAAACGCCCAGCTCTGTCGTAACAATCCTGCCATAAACAGCTCCTCCGATTTTAGCCTCTACAATAGTAGCAACAGGAGCTTGTTCTCCGTGAATATACAAAGGACCATAGAACTCACTGGGGAGAACAGGGGTGTCCGCAGATACACTGACAAATGCGCTGCATGCTATTAAAAAAAAGAGCAGAGTAGCCGTGTATCTGCAAGCTACAGATACTGGTACCATTGTGTTCACGCACCAATAGCTGCCAGTGTACCTGGCTCATCCATGAAAACCCAGTATCCAAGGGTTGGATACATGAAGCTATTTTCGTACTGGCCACCGTTCGCAATCATTGGCTCCCACTGTTGGTTTGCAGCGTTCCAGCTATGGACATAGACCCAGCCATTCCTTACAGAACTCATGGTATCTTTGGCTGTTGCTGGAGTGGTGCCAGTAAATCCAATGAGTGACCATCCATTTGGCAAGTTTCTGCTTGGAGGAATTGCAACTGGATCATTCCTGAATTGCAATGGAACATTCGTTGTACTTGTAGCATAGATCCAGTATCCATACAGTGGTTCGATGACTGTGTCAGACATGACTTGAGTCCAGTATTGCTGGAATGGGTCATAACTCCAAATGGCATGACCACCGGTTGGAACGTTTTGGAATATCACAGCAGTGTTGAAGTTTGCATCAAGCACACGTGGCACGGATACAAGGTTCCAGCCAGGGTAGAGTGTGATTGTCGAAGGATCAATTGGGCTTGGACCTGGGCCAGGACCTGGTGGGCATGGCTCTCCTTCGACAGTGATGTAATCACGCTTTGTTATTCTATCGACGTCTTCACCGAGAGTTACAGTGAGAGTTACCGTGTAGGTACCACCCCACTGATACACATGTTCAGGGTTTCTTACACCAACAGCAGTTCCACCGTCACCAAAGTCCCAGAACCAATTTGTAGGTGATCCTGTAGACCTATCTGTGAAGAGAACCGTCAGTGGTGCCATACCACTGAGTGGTGCTGCACTAAAGTCGGCAGTAATGCGTGGAAGGCGCACTTTAATGAAGTTTGGTCTTGTTGTCGTGTCCTGCTTGCCATCGGCTGTCGTCACTGTTAGTGAAACGGTGTACTCGCCAGGCTGCACATAGGTATGAGTTGGGTTTCTGACTGACGATGTTGTACCATCTCCAAGATCCCAGAACCAAGATACGAGATCCTTGCCCTTGGATAGATCAGTAAACTCAACTGTTAATGGTGCACTTCCAGATGTTGGATCTGCTGTAAATGCTGCAATCGGTACACGATCGTCGATAATACAGAACTGAAGCTCAAAGTAGGTATCATCTACATATCCAGCATTCAGGAAGGATCTGATCTCTGCGACTGCTGCTTCTCCAAGGAAGAATCCTGTTCCTTCGAGTGGGAAGAGTTTACTCCATTCGGTTGGATAGGACGTAACCATCCAGATACGGTTTGCTTCGATCTGTGGGACGACATCAGTCTCTTTTACCATATCGAATTGGTTGTTGAACATTGGGTGCTGCAAGATTACTGTGTAGCATCCAGGCTTGAGTTTACACAGCTCAAGACCATAATCAAGGAGATTTGCCTTGAATGTATCATCACCATAAACTGGAACTCTTGCATTGAGGTATGGCTTGTTACCAACGGTCTCATCACCAAAGATCCACATATTGATCTCACGACCATTTTCGGTGTGTGGGAAGCCGCTTGCAACTCCAGTGATAGTAATTGCCTCTGGACTGAGACCAGTACATCCACCTGCACAGCAATCGATTGGTAGTTCAATGAGGTCAGGTGCAAGTGTTGCAGTAATGCCAGGTCTTGAGAGTGTTACGGTAACTTCTCCATAGCCTGCACATGCACAGTCAAGACAGCACGCATTGATTGGCTGGCTGACAGCATAGACGATGTATGTGCCAGGTTGGATTGGAGCAAGTCTTGTCTGCCACTGGTATTCCCATGTGCCGTCACTTCTAACAGGCACTCGAACAGCAGTAAATTCACGAAGTTCATCTACACATACAGATTGGAAAATGCTTGGGTCTAATGTGACGATGTTTTGTCCTTCATCTGGACGCTTCCAGCCAAGAATGTCATTACCACAGCTGTTCTGCCCAAGGCCAGTCATGTAGAGGTAGACAACATTAGAGTCGCTGTTTGTACCACTCAGTCTGATGGTGCTTCCAAGGTATGTGTTTGGTGTATCGACATTGATAGTGACTACTCCCTTATTGACAGTGACGAGAGCAAAGCCTGGCTGAGATTTCGTAATAGGCACGAAGAACCCGCCTTCTACTTCTTCAACTTCCTGGACATTGATCTTCCAAGTAAGGTCTGGAGCCATGTCTGGACCGGTGTCAACCTGAACTGTTGCAACACCTGGTGTTGGTTCTCTGTCATTGTCTGTTGTTATGAGGGCGTAGTAGTATACACCATTTGATATGACATTTCTAAATCCAGGGCGATCTGTTGGAACGACTGATCGAACCTTTCCTGTTACCCCACAGTTATCTGGAACGAGAGTTGTTTCTCCGATGTAGAATGGACCTTCTTCAAGATCAAATGCAATCTTTGATCCAACGCCATCCTGCTGATTGTTGATAATTGGAGGACGCTCACAGTAGTCTCCATTGACCTTGAGTGGTGCACATTCTGCAGGATCAGATCCTGGAGATGTTTCCATGATGGTCATGATGTATGTCTTACCGGGTTTTCCTCTAATCGTTACGGTGAAAGGATCTCCACGAGTAACAACCGGCGTATTAACGGTGACTGAGACTGCGTCGTCAACGAGCTGAATGCTTCCTTCTGGTGTGACAGTCTTTCCTTCAACAAGGTAGTTGTTTTGAATGTTGTTGAGGTCTGCTATTGCAAAGAGGGTATAGACGCCATTGACGTACAGTCGGTTGCCATTGGTATCAAGAGCAAGTGTGTCCCACCCACTGTTAATGTTGTCATTTTCTGGCCAATACCATGGATCGGTGTTCACAGCAAGGCTTCTGAGGCTGATAAATCGGCCCACATAATTATCGAGTTTACCCTGTAAGGATGGGAACTCAAGGCCAGTTGGGCCGCGTACAACGATGTTGATAATGCCAGCAGGGGAAGAACTTGATCCAACACGCTGCTGTACTGCTGCATGGAGGTTAGATTTGATGATGAAATTTACAAAATCTCCAGCAGGAATTTGTCCTCCGTTTAAGGAGACTGTCTGTTTACTATCCTGATTCCAGGCACCAAGAGAAATTGTTGGTTCCTGAACTACGATTGCGACTTCATACTGACCAGCTTCATTGATCATATACCAGCTTCCAGTTCGGTATGAGTCACTTGTTCCTATTCGGAACTGATCTGGATTTACATAGAATGAACGTGCAACTGCGACGAGAACCTGAGCTGCTGGCTCACTGATGAGTGCATCCTGACTTGAGCTGAACCAGAAAAGGTTTGTGTTGTCTTTTAAGAACTCACTCAGGTCAAGGCCTTGTTCACCAATAAAGACAATACCTCCTTTTGGAATGATATTGAGTTTTGGTTCTGGTGGAGTGTCAGATATAATATCAAGTTGTTCAGTTACACCTTCTTTATAGGTAGCAGTTGTAATTGCTGGATACCCATTGATCCTAAATGTGATCAGCTGATCAGCAGGGAGTACGCCAGGGGCAAGTTGAACCATGATTGGATCGGCACTTGTTGCATAACGTCCCTGTGTTGTGATCACACGAACTTCGCTTGCAGGCATATCGTCTATGTACGCCTGAATGATGGTGTCAACTGCTGCAGGTTCTCCTCCAACAGTTAGACTACCATAGAAAAATATAGGAAGGGGTTCTGCTGCTGCTGCTCCAAACAGGAGAGACAGCAGGACGAGACCCACAATAAGTCTTTTAATCATTCTTCTGCCTCACAGTTTCACACCATTTGTGAAGATCGCCTCTTCATCCATGAGGATTATGTATCCCATACCGGGATGCATGTATCTTACATCTGCATTGATTGTGCGATAAATAGGCTCTTCCCAGACCTGGAGTGACGCATCATATCCAATGACGCGATCCCACTTGTCTCCAAGGCTTGCAAGTGCTACATTTGCTATGATTGGTTGCCATGCTGAGATACCAATGCCATTCCAGCCTTCTTGTAACAGAGTCTGATATGTGCCTTCCCTAGTTGCAAATACAAATGTACTTTCTACAGGGCCAGGTTCTGCACTGTTGACTCGAACGAGTTCAAGTGGTCTGACAATGTAATCGTCGGCGACTTCAAACCAATCTTGTCTTTCCCAGCTGTAGATTGAATATGGCCAGGCGCCAGTTTGAATTCCAGTAAAGACATCTGCCATGGTATTAAATCCATTTGCAAGTTCAACTGGGACGGCTACGTGATTCCAGCCGGGGTAGACAATGACGGAGTTGCCTTCCCCAACAACGACGTATCTCTCTTTTGTTAAGGATGCTTCTCCACCATTATTTCCGATGGTAAGTCTTACATCATAGATTCCAGGCTCATTGATCGTTGCAATTGGATTTTGCTCAGATGAACACCAGACTAAAACACCATCTCGAATGAACTCCCAATACCAGGAAGTGATAACGACGTCTTTGTTAGAGAGGTCGGTGCACTGTATGGATGCTGGAAGGAATGGGTTTACCAATGGATTGCAAACAAAGTCGACGTCTGCATCAGTTGGTGGATTCTCTGTGATCAAGATTGATTTTGTTACAGATAATGAGCTGGTGTATCGGTTTCCAACAGTTAACGTTATGTCATAGGTTCCAGCCTGTGAATAGCTGTGAACTGGACTACGGAGGGACGACCAGGAGCCATCGCCAAAGTCCCATTGCCAGCTGTCAGGGTCACCAGTTGAGATATCAGTGAAGAGAACGTTTTCGCCGATTGATGCAACATTCTTACTCATTCTGAAATCAGCTCTTGGTGCTGAACCAACCGTGATAGTTACTGGATCTGATACATAGATAGCAAGACCATCATCAGCAGTTAGAGTCACGATGTAGCTTCCTGCATTTTGATAGGTATGTCTTGGATTACGCAGTGGATCGGTTGGATCAATGGCGCAGCTATCTGTACACTCCCATACAACGTTATCACTACCATCGCCAAAGTTCCAGATCAGGGTTTTTGGTTTGAGTTCAGGATCTGACATGTCAGTGAACTGAACAGTCAAGGGTTCTGGACCCCACAGAGGATCTGCTTCAAAGAAAACCGTGGCACGTTCATTACCAACGGTGACTGTGCCAGTTGCTGGAGCACTGCTGCCACCATTGTTGCTGACAACAAGTCTGATAGTGTAGACGCCAGGTTTGTCAAAGATCATGACAGGGTTCTGCTGGGCAGAGTTGCCAATGACCTGGCCTCCAAGTTCAAAAGTCCAGTTCCAAGTCTCGATATGACCTACTGAAGTGTCAGTGAAGAAGACTCGAACGGGGTTCTTTGGACTGTCGGAAGGAGTGGCATAGAAACTTGCGACTGGAGCATCATCGGTGACCAGAATGGTTGCTGTTGCAGGAACCTTACTCTCACCATAGATGTTGCTCACAGAGAGGGAGATAGTATACTCGCCAGGAGTGCTGTAGCTGTACATTGGGCTCTGAAGGGCAGAGGTACCTCGACCATCGCCAAAGTTCCAGCTCCAGCTGGTTGGATCACCAGTTGAGAGATCAGTGAAGAGTACTTCCTCTCCTGTTTGAACAACAGTTTTATCCATTCTGAATGCAGCAACAGGAGCTCCTCCGACCGTGATGGTAACTGGGTCTGATACATAGATAGCAAGACCATCATCAGCAGTTAAAGTCACGATGTAGTTTCCTGCATTTTGATAGATGTGTTTTGGATTTCGCACTGGGTCTGATGGATCAAGGGCACAGCCTTCCATACATTCCCATACAAGTGTCTCGCCATCGCCAAAGTTCCATGTCAGAGTCTTTGGTTTGAGGTCAGGATCTGATCTGTCAGTGAACTGAACGGTCAGAGGTGCAAGACCCCACAGAGGATCTGCATCAAAGAAGACCCTTGCACGCTCATTGCCAACAGTGACCGTTCCAGTTGCTGGAGCACTGCTACCACCATCATTGCTGACAACAAGTGTGATAGTGTAGACACCAGGTTTGTCAAAGATCATGACAGGGTTCTGCTCGGCAGAGTTGCCAATGAGCTGACCTTCAAGTTCAAAAGTCCAGTTCCAAGTTTCGATATCTCCAGTTGACGTATCAGTGAAGGATACACGAACTGGATTCTTTGGACTGCTGGATGGAGTTGCAAAGAAACTTGCAACTGGAAGATCATGGACTACCCAAACATTCTGTGGTGGGATGACCAGACTTTGTCCATATGCATTGCTCACAGTGAGTGAAACAGGCCAAAGTCCTGCTTCCTTGTAGCTGTATTCTGGGCTTTGAAGGGCAGAAGTACCGCCATCGCCAAAGTTCCAGCTCCAGCTGGTTGATGGACCCCATGCAGTGTCTTTTTCATCGATGATGAATCGGATTGTTTCTCTAATGAGAACCTTGTCCACATCAGGACGCACTGGGCTTCCATCAAGCCGAGTCATTCTGAAAGTAACATCTGGAGCAGCACCGATTGTAATCACCAGCGAATATGAATCCGTAATAAGACCATTATAGCCAGTCAAGGTGACAGTGAATGTACCTGCATTTTGATAGGTGTGCTTTGGATTGCGTTTGTCATTGTTTGGATCAATGGGGCAGACCTCTGTTGTGCATTCCCATTCAACCGGAGCACTACCATCGCCAAAGTCCCACGTCAGCTTCTTGAATTCAGGATCTGACGTGTCAGTGAACTGAACCTCCTGTGGTGCAAGACCTCGCATTGGATCTGCAGTAAAGGAGACTCCAGCACGTTCAGTGCCAACTGTGACAGGCTTCGTTACTGGAGCACTGCTGCCACCATCATTGCTGACAACAAGTGTGATATCGTATGTAGCGATTCTGTCAACAAATGGGTTGTCAAAGACTACAGCAGGGTACCGCTCTACAGAAGTTCCAATGAGCTGACCTTCGAGTTCAAAAGTCCAATCATAGGTATCAATCATTCCTGTTGAAGCATCAGGGTTGAAGGAGACTAGAACAGGGGTCTTGGTACTGGATGGCGGAATTGCCACGAAGTCTGCAACTGGTCCATCATGGACTACCCAAATTGTCTTTGTGACTGTCTGACTTGCTCCATATTCGTTGCTCACAGAGAGTGAGATCGTCTTTTGTCCAGGATTCTGGTATGTGAACATTGGATTCTGGAGACTAGAGATGCCACCATCACCAAAACTCCATTCCCAGCTGGTTATTCTGCCAGTTGAGGATGTGGAGAGATCAGTGAAGTGAATAGTAACATCAGCAGGGCCGACTCTGTCTCCATCATTCACAGGTGTTCCATCAGGTAGATTCATTCTGAAATCAGCTGCTGGAGCATCGCCGACTGTGATAGTAACTGGTTCTGATTTATAGATACCATCAGCAGTCAATATAACGTTGTAGACACCTGGATTCTGATAGGTGTGCCATGGATTACGTTTGTCATTGTTTGGATCAATTGGACAGACCTCTGTAAGGCATTCCCATTCGAGGGTAGTACCATCTCCAAAGTCCCACTCCAGAGTCCTTAGCTTGATAGTTGATGTATCAGTAAATTTGACAATCAAGGGTTCTAGACCAGACATCGGATTTGCGGTAAAGGAAACGTCTCCACGCTCATTACCAATCGTGATGTAACCAGCTCTCTCTTCACTGTTGCTTCTACCAATGTTCCAGACAGTAAGTTTGACTGTATAGGATCCAGGTTGGTTAAAGATCATGACAGGATTCTGTTCACTTGATGAGAGAGAAACTCCTGTACTCGGTTCAGTAAACTCCCAGGACCAGCGGATAGGATCTTCTGTTGAAAGGTCTTTGAATGATACTGTAGCAGGATATCCAGCAGTTTGTCTTGGAGATGCTTCAAAGTCCACATCCGGAATATTTGCAACAGTGACGTAGCCAATTCGAGGTTCTCCAATACCATACTGGTTACTGGTTGTCAATGTGACTGTGTAGATGCCTTGTTCAGCATATGCATGAACCGGACTCTCCAGTGGTGATGTCGTGCCGTCGCCAAAGTCCCAGAGATATGTCAGTGGTTTTGGAGACGATTGATCAGTGAACTGAACCAATTCACCCACAAATGCGAGCTCTGGCCTGATGTTCAAGTCAGTAGTTGGTGGTGCAATAACATTGATGTATGATGTCTTTGTCAGCGATTTTGGACCATCGGAACCGGTTGCTGTGAGAGTGACTGAGTATGTACCAGGTCTCTCATAGACATGCACTGGATGCTGTTCTGTTGAGCTCTGTCCATCGCCAAAGTTCCAGCTCCAGGATTCCACGAGGAATCCTGTCTGGTCTGTGAACTCTACTGTCAAGGGGCTGTTACCGGCAAGAGGTGTTGCACTGAAGTCAACTACTCCAGATGCTACAACATCAACGAGTCTGAATGGCACCACAACATATCGATCATCAATGAGTGACGCCTCTAATGCAGCTTTCAGAGCATTTACTGCTGGAGTTCCAATAATTGCTCCTGGACCACCGATCTGGGCGTTGCGTGTCCACGTAAATGGCTGACTGGAAATAATATACTGTCTGGCCGGGTCTGGATTGTAAGTTCCACGACTGAATGGACCTCGCCAGTGGACACTATCAACATCAGAAATGACATCAAATACTCCATTGAAACCAGGAACCTGCACGACGGCAGTATATTCACCAGGCTCAAGTGCACAAAGACCAATGGGGGTATGCAGTCCAATCAAGTCACGATTGGCATTAAACATAAAGGCACCATTGGTATCGGCGCGAATGTCACGCCCTGCATCATCTGATGGAGTATAGAAGTAATTGAACGGACCAGCCATTCCTTCTCCAAAGAGCCACACTTTAAGGTCTCTACCTCCACCAGTGTTGCCGACTAGGGGGATCGGGCTGTGCCCTCCTACTATTCCACAAGGGTATCCATCACAGCAGCAGCGTTCAATGTCTCCGATTGGATCTACTACCAGACGAGGTTCAGTGAAAGTAATATCCAGATCACCACGTGCTTCACAGGTGGGACAGTTTTCAAGTCCACAAACATCTGGTTCAGTGCAGGGTATGTTACATGCCCATCTGGTCTGTCCAGTTCTGAGTCCTGCAGTCTGTGATGAGACAACAACTTTGTATGAGCCTACTTGAGCAGGTACATCTCCAGAGTTCCATTCTACTACATCGAAAAATCCTGCCAAATCACCCTCAATTACGAGTGGATGATCTGGTTCACTTAGACCATTCTGAAGTACGTGTGGTGGTGGGTTTCGAACAGGAATTCCAACGCCACATGGCGGAAGAGATGGTCCCTGCAACCAGATGAAGGTAAACGGAGAGTCCGTGTTTCTTCCAGTGATAAGAATTGTTTGCCCTGCATGAATATCTGCCAGGTTAAGTGGATTCCTTGTGGTATCCAAAAGCTGGATACTAACCTCCCCCTGCCTGATCTCGACTTCTGCCCAGTCATTATCTCGTGGATTCTCCCTATTCTGCACATAAATCGTGTACGTGCCAGCCTCTACTGTTGGAGGTGAGAACTCATTAGGACGAGAACCATCTGGCCAAAAATCCCTTGTCGAAAATTCTACAGGGAAAACACAATTTGTATTTTCAGGACCTAAACACTCCCAACCTCCATTAGGATTATTCCATTCAACGGTCACTGCAGCATAATAATGCCTTCCGTCATATGGAATGATTGGTGGAGTGTCATCTGGACTTAAATGTGCAGATGGGTAGACTCCTGCATGTGGAACAAAAGACCTGAATGTGTCTCCATATCTCAGGGCTACTTTGTTACCAGTTATCTCATTCCCGCGAGTATCAAAAACAACACCTCTGCTTCGCATATCAATAAGAGGTGGGCGATTACATGGTTCGCCTGTTTGAGTTTGCGGGTTGTTAATAACCCCAATTTCGTATGTTCTTCCCTCAAGTGGTAGCCTATCTTCGGTGATATAAACCTTGAAGGAACCAGGCTCACTTGCCAGTGTAAATGGCAAGCCAGGAGCCAGGTTATTATCATCATTTATCCATCTGACCACGGAGTCTGGCGCAGTCAAATTTAGAGCTGCTGACGCTATACCAGTTCCCGCAATCAAAATTATTATCAGACATATACTAAGCAAAATATGCCTGAAACGTGATTGTTTCGAAGTTAACATTTCCCCATTCTCCATCCAAATCCTGACTCAAAACTTGCCTATCTGCAGACAAGTTAGCATCTGTTCATCGCAGATATCACTGAGCCAGATCGTTACGCATGCATACAGTACCTATGCATAACTGGTTGTATTCAAACAAAACTCATGATTATGACGCTACATGAGTTTTGGCCGTCACCAATAGACGCCGTGAATTGTCAAACCAGTGACGCATCATACCCCCGTTCATTGATAACATATATCCTATCCTCAATGACAAATATATACATTTGCAAACTACCTCAAGAGCAGCTGAAAAATATGAGAGCTCCACACCGTCTCATGACTGACTTCCAAAAGAGAGATAAAAACTACTGTTCAGCTGATGAAATCGCGCCATCATGGATCTCATAATCTCGACAAATGTCACGCCGAACATATACACCGCTGTAGGTTTGAAGATAAAAAACAGCGTAATTGGAGTTATTTTGTTAAAAAAAGATAGATAAATAAATATATGAGAATTCAATGTGCATCATTAAAAAAGAAAATTTGTGAAGATCGTTGTTTAACTAACGCTCACAATTTTGTAGTCAGTACTTGTGTTGAATGTATTTGATGTGGTACGAAGAATCACAACATAGTCACCAATTTGTGGGAACAGATGTCGTGGGTTCTTCCTATAGTTTTCTTGGTGATAGCTGAGCACTCTGCCATCACTGAAGTCCCAGTCCCAAAGAACAATCTCCTCTCCCCCTACTGCTACTGAGTGATCAGTAAACTCCACACAGTAGGCATAACCTAGCTCGTTATATGGATCATATGGGATACATGGTACATTTTCGTAGGTAAAGCGAGCTTCAAGTGCTGGAGCGGGTGTCCTAGTCGGTGTTGGTTTTATAGTGGGATTCTCCTGAGGAGCTATAGGAGAGCTTGCCTGAGGAGCAGCTTCACGAATTGCCAATGGTGCAACTGTAGGTGCATCATATTCCTGAACTTTTGTAAACGGTGTGGCCTTGCCAGATCCGCATGTGGAACAGTTGGTCTTATGCTCCTGCGCTTCCGAACTTGTAAATGGTAAGTCCGGAGCCTGGAACATATCTTCATTCATCCATTTGAAAGCAGGTTGATTTGGTTTAGTTATGTCTACTGCTGACGCTATACCAATTCCCGCAATCAAAATCATAATCAGAGCTACGCAATACAATGTGTGCCTGAAGCGTGATTCTTTCATAATTAACATTTCCCATTCTCCATCCAATCATTTTTCTTGTTTTTTATCTGGACTACATCTCGGCTATGGCTGCATCACAGTAGCAGCATTGAAGTCATTCACGACAACATACCTATTAACAACCGCTGGTTCTGCACGAATTAGCAGCATTGAAGTCATTCACGACAACATACCCTGTTTTTCTGATAGTTGCTGATCCAGTACTATCAGTTGCGGTCACGAGGACTGAGTATGTTCCGGGTCTGGTGTATTCAGTACTGACTTCACAGACTCCATTTTCAAATTTATCACAGTCCTCTTTTGGTTTCCCATTTCCAAAGTCCCATTTCCATCTTATTTCTCCAGTTGTACCCTCTGTTTGCAGGGCTGTTGCCTCGAACGTGACTTTAAGGGGAGCTTTGTCTTTTACTACTTTAGCATTATCAGGAACTGTTTTTCCATTTACTTTGATTGCCCTGAAAGATTTGTCATCAATATGAATCTGGTTGCGAACAGTTTCTGTGGCAATATTGTAATTCCTGTTTGTGCGAAGTGGAGAAGTTATTCCCCTTTCAAGTTCTGTTTCAGGCAATTCGTTGTTATTGACGAAGACAGATGTCAAATCGAATCCTGGTAATGGACCGAAGGATACCTGAACCCATCTGGGACGATCTTTTGGAATTAATCCTTCTGGGTTAATCCATGCTCCTTCACTTGGTTCTACATGTGCAATTCTGATGTAGCTTGTTGTTTCATAAATCTCTCGAATGGTCCAAGTGTTGGCATTGGGGTAAAGAATTGCCTTTCCTTTGTGAGGGTTTCCTCGATAGTCATCAAATGAATATGGATCTACGAATTCTCCTCCTGATAATTGCCACGTAGCAATGGCTCTGACTTTATCACGTGTTGGAGCCCAGACCGTTATCTCACCACTATCTGGACGTCCAGATGTATCCCAAATTCCAATAGCCTGTATTCCACTCTGAGGTACCATTACCCAGAACTCTCCACCTTGCATGCTTGAGCGATCTGCCATTTGTCTAATACCGATAGCCTTTCCTTCAGGGCTATAAACGGTGAACAAACCTTGTTCTATCACAGCATTATTCAGCCAAGAAGTGCCAACTGCCACAGTGCCACCATGAATATCAAACATACCTCCCTGCACACGGGTACCATTTGATAGATAGTTAATACCATATCCCGAAGAGTAACCATGTACATTAAATGCACCATTTGATACTACCCCTCCATTAAGAGAGAAGATACCAACTGCATCATCTCCAAAGGTGTTGAATGTTCCACCAGTTACTCTTGCATTTAAAATAATTCCAATACCATATGCCTCAGAGTAACCATGTACATCAAATGTTCCAGCTGATATTACTCCATCATTAAGGGAAGTGATACCAGCCGCAAAATTTCCAGAGAGGTCAAACGTCCCACCAGATACTCTTGCATTTTGTCCATCAACAGTTTCAATGCCTATAACTTCAGAAGCATAGAGTTCAAAAGATGTAGCACCAGTAATTGAACCATGTAGATTGCGAACACCAATAGCAAGTCCACTTCCTCTACCAATAAGCACGAAATCTCCACCTGAGATCCCAGCTCCCAATGCTACGGTATTGACACCAATGATTTCAAATCCTTCACTTCCTGTTGGAACGTGAATACTGATAGAACCTCCAGAAACCTGTCCATACAGAGATTCAATACCGGTTAAGATCGAGTCATCATTACCTGAGATATTTATCTCACTTCTGTCAAATGTGCCAAATAACTCCTGGATTCCAGTAGCAGTAGTCCGCCTTTGTCCATTGATTGTGATTGTTGAATCAGTAACATTGCGTGCTCCACGTACGCCAATAAGTGTTTCACCACTTCTTCCATTCAATGGAATAGTTACATTATAGAGATCCAATGTTTGCAGAACATTTGGATTTCCACTGACACCTATTTTAGTGTTTCTTCCGCGAGAGAGATCGAATGCATCTACGTTTTCTGAATATTCAACGAGATTGGAAGACCTGGATGTGGAACCAGTAATTGTGATTGGTCCCCTAATTTCGACATTTGGTGCATCAACATAAATGCCAAAATCTCCATAATCTGCATCTGCAAAGGTATACACTCCAGACCGTGTAATAACTAATTCAGTCTCTGATGTCCAGATATAGCCATACCCACCTTTACTACGGTCGGGATTAACCTCAGTCTCAGGTCTTGGATAACCAGTGATGGTAAAGTCGTATGTGTTAGCGGCACAGATGTCATATGCACATGCTCTAAAGGTGTATTCTGTATCCAGTTCCACATCACCAGAGTCTATCGTAAGTGTAGCACTGAATGGTCCGGATACATCCATTGGGGACTCATCAGCGTTAATTATCTCTGCAATTTCCTCAGGTGTTCCATATTCCCAGTATTTGAAGTAGAGATCAACGGTTTCCAAGTCAGGATTTGTCAACACTCCATTCAAGGTCGCACTTGTCTCTGGTACTATTTGTGCTTCTTCGGTGGTGACACATTTTGTCATCCACTCTGTGACGATGATAGAAGCATCAAAGCTAAGTGCTTCAACGTTTGGGGCCTTTGTCTGGTAATTGATGTACATTGGGATACGGAATGTTCCATTTGGGCGATTCTCAGGTGCACCCCAGCTGTTTAAGAGAACCCAGTAGTGATTTGCAGAGTCTTGATCTGTTGCATCATATCCAACAATCAAAACATCATGACCGCTTCCATCCTCGTGCTCAATACCATCCCAGCCATCGATTTGGAAGAGTGCATCTTCTGCCTCAAGATCCCAGAAAGTCCTAAATATCTCCCATGCTTCTTCATTTGGAAGGAAGTATCCAAATACAATTGGATATTTCCGTTCAAGCACGCGTTTCATCTCATCAATAACGTCACCCTGAGGCTGTGTGAAGTCATGTGCATGAGCATACATATTTGTGAAGGAGTAACATGGTGTCTTGACGATGTTTTCAGCGGGCATGTTGGTCTTGTACCCTCCCTCATATCCGCCAGGCTGGCCACCATTACCATCTGCATACTCGGCATTCGTGTTGCGTACTGGAATAAGCCGTTTATTGCCTTCATCCATGTAAAAGGTTGCAAGATGATGTGAATTTCCACCATAACATGCAAAAGGACCGGTTGTTCCTCCATTGTTTAAAAGTGAATTTGTGTATTGAATAGATAATTCATCATACACTCCGGTCTGAGCATTCTGACTGATGGAAATCGCACCAGTTCCTGCCCATACCCAACAGTTTCCACAACTTCTCTGGCTTCTTGTTTCTGGATCATATGCCAGAAGTGGAAGAAGATCAACAGATTCTGGAAGCGTGGAACGTGCTCCAAACGCAGCAATCTGGGATGCAGAAGATAATGATTGCAGTTCTGCAGCTCGTGCTTCGATCTCCTCAATAGAGAGATGCATTACGCCATATTGATTTGAGTCTCCGACTACTCCTGGACAGAGGAATAATCCACAAATTATGAGAAGTATTAACGTAGTAAAATGGTTTGAAATGCGCATGTGCGCTACCCCCAATCGATGTGTTTATTTGATGTATACATGCCCCCAATTCCTTACACTTGTAAGGAAGCATTCATACACGTAATGTATAGTTTGCATGGTACCATGATAAAGGTTCGGATATTGACATATCTGATTTAACCTTGAAATTTTCGATTTTATGGGACGAATGACCTTTATTTTTATTTTTCAAAATTTCTTGCGAGTTCCGTACTACCTGACGGAACTGACTGAAAAAACAATTGAGCAAGTGGCACACAAAGCGTAATGTGCAGATGATAAACGAAAATAACTGAATTTGAGAAAGTTCATTCACTTCAATAGTTGCCGAAAGTTGCAAAAAAAGAATTGACTCTTTTTAGAGAGCCTAAGACTATTGATCTGCCTATGCAGACATGTCTTCTTGTTTATCTGGCTGTTTTTTATCTTGCACCTGCATCATGGCTACGGCAGCATTGCTGTTGGTGTCGTAGTTGTAGTTTCCATTATCATAAATTTCTCGCAACGTTGCAGCGTTTACGTGATATACGGTTGTGTCTTTCGTGTAGTGCTGACCATCGATTGGAGACCAGAATTCATAATTTGGAACATATTCTCCAGTTAATGGGTTATATCCAATAACAGAGGTCGCCCACCAATTAGGACCCCAAGCGTTTATTGTGCCTCCAATTACCGTACTCTCAACTGAGGAGTAAATCCAGCCTATACCATATGCAAATTCTTTTCCACGAGCCCAGAATTCTCCTCCTGAAAGAGTGCTGGTATCACTAACAGAGTAAACACCGTAAGCACCCTGTTGACCTGAAACTAAAAATGTTCCGCCAGACACTGTCCCGCCATTAAGAGACCTGACTCCTTGAGTCCAGTAACCAGAACCAATAACAGTGAATTCTCCCCCTGAAATTGTACCAGAAAGTGAGCCAATTCCGGCAGTATTTGCAGCACCATCTTTACCAATAACTGCAAATTCTCCTCCTGAAATGGTTCCTGTCACGTCGCGAACTCCGTGAGTATGACCCGTACCTGTAACAGCGAATACTCCTCCCGAAATGGTACCATAAAGTGAGTCAATTCCATTGGCAGATGAACCGATGCTCTCGACAATAATACTGGTAGTAGCATCCATCTTGCCATATAATTCACCGATTCCATTTACAGAATTCGCAGATTTTACAAAGATAGATGAATCCACGATATTATAACACTCTGTTATTGCAGAGCCTGAAAAAGCAAGCCTATCATTGTAGAGAGTAATGCTTTGGAGATTAAGGTCTGGTTGTCCATTAATGCTGCGAATAATGACTCCTTCTCCATTGAGAGTGACTCCTTCAGCATCTACATCAACAGTAATGCCATTTGGAATGCCACTATTTGCAAATCTATAATTTCCTGCTGAGGTGATGTGCAATTGAGTTTCTGAAGGCCAGAACCAACCATTGCCACTTGCAGGCCATGAATTAATCACTGTGGGAACAGGTGGTATGAGTGGGACAGTTACAATCTGGTAATCTGTATTCGTTTTTGGGAATTCATTTGAGACACGAAGAATTACAACATAGTCACCATGGCCTGGGAAACAGCGCGCTGGGTTTGGAACAAAACGTACTGAACCATCACTAAAGTCCCATTCCCAAGAGGTGATGCTGTTTCCGTCTGCTATTGTTCGGTCACTGTTAAACTGCACACAGCGCTCAAGAGAACATTGGAGCTCACGAGCAACGGCTGGTGTACATGGCATAGTGTCAAATCTAGCTTCAAGTTCTGGATTGACTACGTGTACCTCTTGTAGTGGAGCGGTGTGCACATTACCAGCACCATCATAAACTGTCATTTGCACATTATATCTGCCTGGCTTATTATATTTATAGACTGGAGGAACAGGCCGATTCTGTCCATAGATCAGTTCCTTGCTTTCTGGATCGTTAAAAACAATTGTACGGCTTCCTGCCAGATCCGCAGGTTCGTTTGGTCTTCGAGGATCAAAAGCAAATCTCCATTCCCACTCAGTTGGATTTCCTGATGAAACATCCTGGAATCTGACATCTGCTCCAGGATAAACAACAGGATCAAGAATCAGGAAAGCAGCAGTTACATTAGTGACTTCGATATAGTCTAGTTTTGTTTCAAAATCGGAATAAATATCATCTATGGTCCAAGCAGTCAGTGTAACAGTATGTCTCCCAGCGTCATCATAGACAACTACAGGGTCTTTCAACCCAGTACATACAGGGTTTTCCAAAGCACACCTTCCACCACCAAAGTCCCATTCCAACCGATCAAAAGCACCTTCAGTAGAACGATCAAAGAATTGAACTGTCAAAGGAACAGGACCGCTTGAAGGAGTGCCAACAAAGTCAACAACAAGTGAACGGACAGTAATAAAGTCTGGCTCAGAATACATTGCACGTTTACCATTCTCATCCCAGACTTGCAATGTGACATTATAGACACCCGGTTCCTTGTACTGAATTACAGGATCTCGTTCTTCAGACATAAGGAGCTCACTTGAGATCTTGTCAGTGTCAAAATCCCATAGCCATTTGTCAATATCACCTTCAGAACGATCAAAGAACCTAACAGTCAGAGGAACATTGCCTTCACGTGGAAATCCTTCAAAATGAGCAATAGGAGAACCAGGTTCTAGGACAGTGATATAGTTAGGTGCTGAGTGCGTGACTGGTTCAAGAAGATTCTCATAGGTAACTTTCAACTCGACAGTATAGAAACCGAGTTCAGTGAAGGTCATGATCGGATCCTTTTCTGTTGAAGTGAGAGGAATTCCAGTAGCAGAGTTAGTAAACGTCCATTCCCATTCGATTGGTTTTCCAGTTGATTCATCTTTGAATTCAACAATAAAAGGAGCAGTGCCAGTACGTAAGTTTGCAGTGAATTTAACAATAGGGTGAACTACGATAGGTAATCTATACTGACCTTTGATATCTCCTTCGAATAAAACTTGTAATTCTACTGTATAATTCCCAGCCACATCATATGTATACTCTGTCTGTGGTCTATCATGCAGTATCTCACTACCATCACCGAAATTCCAGACATATGTATATTGCGATGGATCAGGGATGCCAATAAACGTAACATGAAGTGGTGCTGGACCACTGGAAGGAACAGCTGCAAAGCGTGCAGGATTATCTTCTCCAAGCACGGGTGCACTCATAGCAATGAGGAAGAGAGCCCCAAAAATCAAAGATATTAAGTGAAATCTATTCATGATGTATCACCTACAGTGACAGAATCAAAAATTGTATTCATTCTCGATGAATGTGAATTTACAGCAGTAAGTTCAACGGTGTACCCACCCGACCCCTTGAACTCGTGCTCCAAAATTTTAACCTGAATAGGTCCTACAGGCGGTGTTCCATCGCTGAAATACCAATAATAGGTATCATATGCCCCAGGTCCATGATAGGCGGTAAAGGTGAATTTGTTCTCTGAAGATGTATATTTGATCTTGAGTGACCCATCATCAGGATCAGGAGAACCGATGATAATAATCTCAGTGTGGGATCCAGAACCATGCTGAGAGGTAGCGGTTAATGTAACAGAATATATGCCATCCTCAGTGTATGTGTACTCAGGATTCTGCTTCTTATTTTCATCTGTTGGTTCTTTGCCATCACCAAAGTTCCAGTTCCAAGATTCTATAGGATTACCAAAAGAAACACTTTTATCAGTGAAGGTAGCCGTAGAACCTGAAACAGTGTATTCAAAATCAACAAGAGGTGTCAGACCTGAAGACTCAGATACAAATATAAGCTGGCTCTTCCCACTGTCAGTCCAGTTTCCATGTCCGTCACGCACTTCGAGGGTAACTGTGTAGAGACCTGGTTTTGTATATATGTGGAATGGATGCTGTTCACGCTTTGGTGGGCTATCATCACCAAAGTTCCATTTCCATTCTGTAATATTACCTACAGAAAGATCGGTGAAGGAAACCGTCAATGGTGCAGGGCCAACGAGAGGTGCAGCGGTAAACTCTACAACAGTTTGTACTACCGGAGTTATGTCCCAATACTCAACGGTTTCAATTGGTGCATTGCTGGATCTGCCGCTTGCATCAGTAACTTTAACAGTAGCGTTGTAAACACCATATTTGTATTCACCTCCTTCTTTAAGAGGGAATGTACACAATTGGACGGAACCAGAACATTCAGGAACCAGGTTCGTTGAATCCTCATCTTTGGTAAGAGTCCATTCCCACGTATCCAGTGGTGCACTTCCAGGTTGTGACAGATCACTCATGTAGAGGGTAGGTATAGTACCATCGTATGCAATTATTGCAGAAAGAGCTGCTCTTGGACCCTCTACAAACACATTTACAGATTTTATATCACAGTTTCCTCGGATGCGCTCAGGTTGAGCAGGAGTGGTTGGGTTTTCTACAAACCAGGCACATTGTGTTACAGTATATGTGTCTGATTCTTCATATGTGTGCACAGGATTCTGTAAAGTTGAGTTTTGTGAACCATCACCAAAATCCCACTCCCATTGATACCCAGATGCACCAATAACGGGATCGATCAGTGTCTGATCAATAAACACGACATTACCTAATGAATCAGAAAGTGCATACGTAAACCCAGCGATTGGAAAGAGACGTGGAAGTGTTCCGATGGCCACCTCATGGGTGGTGGAAAATGGTACAACATTGTCTTTGTCTTCTTTATCAAATATATTGAGTGTCACAGTAATAGACGGATGTTTCGTATGTATTTCAACATAATCAGGAACATCAGAAACAAACTCGATAACAGGGTTCCGGTTCAGCTCATTGTTTTCATTGGTAATCACAAGCTTCCTTTCATCACATGTTGCATAGTTCGTTTTATCGCTCACATCCCGAATCATGCAATTTTTGATCTCGCTGTGATTTTCTACCTCAAATGTCCATTCATACCGAAGCCTGTTCAGGTCACTTGCAACGGCTGGAGTCATCAGCGTCTGATCAATAAAGCTGATCTTCATTGGAACGTAATCCTGATCTGTAACCCATGTAAATCGTGGCTCAACAGGATAGACTTCGATACGTTGTTCAGCTCTCTCAACAGGTGGGCCTGACGCAGACGTACGGTTCAATGTAACAAGATAACCATCAGATTTAGGTTCATAATATGTGTGTATCGGCGAGGGATCATAACATAAGGCAGTTCCATCTCCAAAATTCCACTCATAACCATAACTTGGATCGACATTACTGAGATCAATAAACGAAACAGTAAGTGGTGCAACACCACTGAAAGGAGTACCTGCAAAATGTGCAAAGAGAGTGTCATCTCCAAGCACGGGAGTACTCACAGCAATGAGGAGAAAAACTCCAAAAATCAAAGATATAACGTAAAATCTATTCATAATTCATCACCCCACGACGATAGATCGAACAACCGAATCCCTTTTCTCTGTCGTTGAGTTCATACCAGTAAGCTCAACGGTGTACGTAGCAAATTCTGGGAATGTGTGCGTATGAGTCATGGTTTCGTTACCTGGCCAATGTTCAGGTAGTTTCCCATCGCTGAAGTACCAATAATACCCATCATAGCCATCATACTCGTCCCAGACTTGGAATGTGACGGTCAAGCCTGAAGATGCAATATCACGGAACCACAAGGATATCGGGGAGATTTCTATCTCTTTCGTTGCCATGATTTCTCCATTATTCACCGTCAGATTGACTAAATACGTACCAGCATTTTCATAAACATGCTCAGGATTTTGTTTAGTTGATGTGGCACCATCACCAAAATCCCAGTGCCAGTTGTCAGGGTTACCAGTTGAGAGATCAGTAAACGTAGTTGGCTCATGTGCAAGTACGCGAACTGGCCTCCAGGTAAAATCTGTAATGGGCCTGGGGTCATACATTTCCCGCAACGTTGCATCGTTTATAGTATAAACAGTTGCAGCTTTCGTATATTGCTTACCATCGATTGGAGATGTGAATCTATAACCCGGAATATAGGTTCCATCAGGTAATTTTGGGCTTCCAATAGCAACGGTTGTTTCTTCAGTAGGACCCCATGCATTTATTGTGCCATCAGTTACTACGTCATCTACAGGCCTTGTACCATAAATCTCGTATATTCCATATGCTTGTTCGGTACCAACAGACCAGAATTCTCCTCCAGAGACAAGGCTGTTACCAGAAACATTGAAAATTCCGAAAGTGTGATCACCTTTTACGGTAAATTTCCCTTTAGATACTTTGCCGTCATCAGAAAGATCACGAACTCCAGAAACATAATCTGCGTACCCCGTAACTATAAATGCCCCTCCATCTACCACACCATAGTCACGAACCTCACTAATCCCAGAAGCAATAAGTCCATCAACTATAAATTCTCCATTAGATACTGCACCATTACCAGAAATATTTAAAATTCCAGCAGAAGCACCTCCATTGACGATAAATTTCCCTCCATCTACTACACCATCATCATTTATGTCTGCAACCCCACAAGTGATAGCATCTCCAGTGACTGTGAATTCTCCACCAGTCACGGCACCATTACCACGTATGTCTGCAACACCGGAAGCAGCAAGCATTCCTCCATTGACTTCAAATTTTCCATTATTTACGATGCCGTTGTCAGAAATTTGGTTGACCCCGAAAGCAGCAAACATTCCATTGACGGTAAATTTCCCTCCATTTACTATACCATCACCATTTATGTATCCAACCGCAACCCCGACACCACCTGCATTGATTTCAAATTCTCCATCAATTATTTTGGCGTGATCATGAAGATTGGAAACACCTGAAGCAAAATCACCAGTAACGGTAAACTTCCCATCAGATATTTCACTGTTACCATACAGATGGGAAACGCCGACAGCATCCTCTTCACCAATAATAGTAAATTTTCCGCCAGAAATCGATCCAAAAACGTATTCAACCCCAACAGCAGAAGTCCTGCTCTCGATGATAATTGTCGTATCGTCCATGTTTCCATATAGACCGTCAATCCCACTCACCTCTTGATTGGATTTAACAGAAATAGACGAATTTACAATATCAAAACACCTGTTTATTGCAGCACCGCTATAATCAGGATCATCGATATGAATAGTAATATTCTTCAGATTTAACTCTGAGTTTCCGTTAATTTGCTTAATAGTAACATGACTTCCATCAAGCGTAACTCCATTAGAATTTACATGAATGGTAATATTATCTGGAATATCACTCTTCGCAAATTCATACTCACCTGGTGAAACAATGGATACAGTTGATCCTGACCATTCATACTCATCACCAGTTGCAGGGTAAGTAATCACAGTAACAGCACTGCCAACCATCGGTATGCACAATAGCACAATTATAAGTAAAAAGATAAACCGCATCTTCATCGTTAAGACCCCCTGCAAAGCGGCATGCATTTCTGATGCACGCCCCTTGCATCACGCATGATAATGGATGCATGTAAGCCTTCAGCTGCTGACGCTATACTATCAATCAAAATCAGAATCAGACAAAACATATGCCTGAAACGTAATCGTTTCGTAATTACCATTTCCCCATTCTCCATCCAAATCCTGACGTGAGACCTGCCTGCCGTAGGCAGGTTGACATCTCTTGATCAGTAATAATCGCCAAGTGTACTACTGCATACAATTGATCAGACACAGGTTTCATTCAGACAAGAGTCCATGATTTCGACCCCGCATGAACTCTCAGTCTTCGCACTATGTGCTATGAACGATAACACCTAACGCATCAATCCACTTCTGCAAAAAGCACCCATCAAGCGGACATTTACACTTTATAACGCATATATATGAATCCATGCCCATCGCAAAGATTCATAATTCATTGTTTAATCTTATGAGAAAAGGGATAAGGATTGCGATCAGGTTTGGGGGTGAGAGGGATGGAAAAAAGGAAAATGACAATGCACAATTATTTCATTTGTTACTTGACGTTACATTCTGCATTTGGGCAAGGGATACTGTTTCACATGGAAAAAGATTAGAAAGATAAAAACGACTAGTGATATGTTTGTTTATTGAGATAGGTACCATTGCTACTGTAACTGGATCCCTTTTTGCTTTCAATTATTTTAATTGAAGGTGTCGAACTTAGTGTTATGATAGTTGCATGGTGAAGTGAAAGAATGGCATCTTGGAGATTATCGTCTTCCTCCATAGGACAAACGTTCAATCCGATCTCCTGACATTGACTAAGGAAGAAGGAAATAATTACTTCCCTTTTTTTGCCCCTTCAGCAAGGAGGATTTTTTCCACCTGGTCCAAAAGTTCAGGAATGTCTTTTGTAACATTTCCCCAAATGCGATCCATATAGAGGCCATCATAATTATGAACTGCTTTGTTTCGAAGCCCTACAATTTCACTCCATTCTATGGAGTTATTCTCTTCTTTTAGTTCTGTACTAAGCGATTTTACATGCTCTCCTATTTTTATCAGCGTCATCGTAACAATATTCTGTAAATCTTTATCGTAGAGGATATCATCCAAATCATAGGCTCTTCCTTTTTCTAATAGGTACTCACACTCTTCTTTTATGCTGAGCAAAAGGCTTTCATCATGTTCGGTCATACACAGATACCATATTTTTGATTATAAGCCGTTTTTGTGCTTTTTCTGTCAATGGAATTTCAACCACATCAACATTAATGTTTAATTCAGCCTGTAAATTGTGTTCTAATCGGACGATGTCCAGAAGTGTAAGGGTTCTATCATCACCAAACTCTACAAGTAGATCTAAGTCGCTCTCTTCTGTTGCTTTGCCATCTGCATATGAGCCAAAGTACAAGACCTTTGTCAGTGGAAATTTAGTTGCTGCCTTTTCAACAGCCTGCACAATCTGTTCATGAGTCAGCATATGCACGCCTCTTGATATAGTTATCACCACCGTCGCATATCAATCTGTCTCACTCATAGGGCAATACATTCAACATAAAATTTAGGAAGTTATTTTTTAGCTATTCCTAGTGATATGTTTGTTTATTGAGATAGGTACCATTGCTACTGTAACTGGATCCCTTTTTGCTTTCAATTATTTTAATTGAAGGTGTCGAACTTAGTGTTATGATAGTTGCATGGTGAAGTGAAAGAATGGCATCTTAGAGATTATCGTCTTCCTCCATAGGACAAACGTTCAATCCGATCTCCTGACATTGACTAAGTGAGAGATGCCTTCCATGAGTTTTGTGCTCACTGTGATCACTACGATTTTCTGACATTCTCCTCTCTATCTGGATCATCCTTACGCATATTATCTAATAACCATTCTTCAACAAAACCTTTCGATCATTCTATTGCCTTATAGCAGCTTCCAATTAGAGTAGGAGGATATTTAGAAATAATCGGTTACCAAACCCTGAGCTTTTCGGGGTCAGCTTTACACTCCCTATAAGCAGTATCAAATTCTTCAATAATTCCTTGAGTAGGAAGACCATTAAGTTGAGGACCTAAATAGGTCCCAAACTTGATTGTTTTCCCATTACTATCGTATGGGCTGCACACGCGATCATCGTTCCAGCAGACAGCGCAACCTGTGGAACAATCACCCTACTATCATTTTGAGACAATTTTGTAACTATTTACGCAACACAACATTGCAGAGAAAATGTTCATATATTGTGCAAACGAACGGGATTATATTGTTTTAGGAGTTACGCAGTTGAACATTTTGATAGAAATAGTAATATGTTATGAAATAGAATTTGAATATGTGATTTGTTCTCTTATGTTCTCATCACCCACAATATGTACAACTCGTTTTTCATGAGACAGTCCTTAAGCCCGGGACGTTATGAGAAGAAAGTCAACATCCACTCGAAAAAAGACTTTCAACGATTTTATGAGGAAGATAACCAACCTACGCCAACAAAAGAGATATGTGAAAGGGTTGTTGCAGAAGTGGAGGAGTTTTTGTGTTGGATAAAGAAACAGTTGTAAGCATTGTTGAACGATATGCTGATGTATTGAGAAAAGAATTCTCACCCACTGCCATCGTATTATATGGTTCATACGTAAAAGGCAATCCTCATAAAGATAGTGATATTGATGTAGCCATACTATTTGATGGTTTTACAGGAAATCGGCTTAAAACATCTTCCAGGCTTTGGTGTTTGAGGGAGGACATTAGCTTGTATAATAGAACCGATCTTACTCGACAGCACAAGGGATAGAAGTGGGTTTGTACGCCATGTGTACAAAACAGGTCATATAATTTATCAATCAGAAGGAATCTAAACAATTTGTACAATGCGCAGTCCAGTTG
>Ga0209737_10000565_pt1 | contig 29691 bp, 22 predicted proteins | sample TergutCu122P3_FD_187284 | JGI IMG/M metagenome (GOLD analysis project Ga0209737, IMG submission 187284) | Cubitermes ugandensis P3 segment gut microbial communities from Kakamega Forest, Kenya - Cu122 P3 (SPAdes) (version 2) | ecosystem: Host-associated > Arthropoda: Insects > Digestive system... | reverse complement strand
CAATGAAAGAAGTCGAAGAAAGACTTGTTCACACTGTGAATTCCCTTTTGACAGATAAGGAAACTGTGAAATCAATAACGGGATTTAAGTGGATATTAAAGGCGATATGATAGCGGTTTGGTATAAGCAGCACGCCGGAAATACAGCAGATCATGGTGGAACATTGATGGCCCGGTCATCCATAACGAAAAAGCCTCTGCAGAAGATCAATTCTTCAGAGGCTTTTTTTGGCATTTCTCAGTTTCTAAAATACTCATTTCGATAACGTTGCAGTAAATGAAATATTCATAAACGATTATCGTCCCTTATGCTTTTGCGCAGAAAAAATCGTAAGGAATCAGGAAGAGGCCAAAGACATTGTGAGCGATGTTATTCTCAAACTATGCATCTACCGCAATCGGATACAGATATCCCAAACCACGAAGGGATATTTGTATCAATGCGTCAGATAACTGCGATGATATCGAAGGAAGAACTGGATGCAATTGAACAGGCGATGAACAGCTTGCCCCCAAAATGCAAGGAAATATTTTTTTTGGCAAAATTGGATGGGTATAGTTATCAGGAAATTGCAGATCAATTGAAAATAACCTCCAACACCGTCAAAAAGCAAATCGCTATCGCAAAAGACAAATTGCGTAAAACACTGGAAAACACATAATTCAAACCGATCAAATAAATAAAATGATTTTTTTTTCATTTCCTTTTCACCCTTTTTTTGTTTTCAACTGTCTTATATGTAAAAAGGAAATGATTCCGCAGGATACGTTTTTTAAAACTGTCCCCTGAGTAAGTTAGTAACCAGATAAAAACTCACGTGATGAACCGAATGTTGGCCTTCCTGGGCAAAAACGATTTTGAGCAAAGAAGCCGCCCCGGTAAGTTCGCTCCGGGGTCCTCGGGAAAAGTCTTCCGAGGGGGCTATAATCAGTAAATTTTCAAAAAAATTGAAACAGCCCACCGCATCTTTAAAAAAAAGATGAAAAGGTACTTTTGTCGCCAAATACGGTACATAATAATTTTGAAAGTTTAAAAATACTACCGTTCTTTGCACCGTGAAAATATTTTCACTGATACAGGTAAATTCAAAAAAAAAATAGTAGAAAAAAAAATAACAAAAGAATAAGCAGATGAAAAGGAAAATTTCATTTTTTATTGCAGTCGGCATGATTTTTTCGACTGCCATTACGTCCTGTAATAAGGATAAAGACATGACAGGCCAAGAAATGATACAAATGACTACTAATGCAGTAGGTGAAGTATCAATTTCTATGAATGGTGCAGGGTTTGCTACCATTGACTGGGGGGATGGTTCGGTAATAGAAACGCAAGCAATTCGTTTTGAGCCTTTTACTGATTTTATTCATAATTATACCATCTCAAACATTCGCACGATAAGAATATACGGCGAAAATATTGATAGATTGTATTGTAACAATAATCAATTATTAAGTTTGGACGTAAGCAAAAATACCTCGCTGTTTATCTTGGCTTGTTCAGGAAATAAACTAACGAGTTTAGATGTAAGTAAAAATACTGAGTTGTATGGATTATTTTGCGACGATAATCAATTAACGAGTTTGGATGTAAGCAAGAATTCGCTGGTTAACTTGGGTTGTTCAGGAAATAAACTAACAAATTTAGATTTGAGTAACAATGTCGTTTTGAGATGGTTGCATTGTGCTTACAATCAATTAATGACTTTGGACGTAAGCAAAAATAGCTTGTTATCTTACTTGTCTTGCTCGAATAATCAATTAACGAGATTGGACTTGAGTAACAATGCTGCGCTTGGAGGTTTGAATTGTTACTCCAATCAAATGTCAGACGTTGAATTGGATGCTTTGTTTAGTTCATTGCACAACAATACTATAACGGGAAAATTTATATACGTCCACGACAACCCAGGTGCAAACAATTGTAATCCAGATATTGCAACATATAAAGGATGGGATGTGTATGTTACTGAAAGATATGAAAATGCGATAGCGGTTGAGTGCAATGGTGCCAACCATGTGCAAAAATGTAGTGCAAATTTGAAATGAGGTATACCTCAAAAGTAGATGAACCTCCACATTGCCGATGGGGTAAACAGCACGCCGGAAATCCATCAGATCATGGTGGAACATTGATGGCCCGGTCATCCATAACGAAAAGCCTCTGGAGAAGATCAATTCTTCAGAGGCTTTTACTTTTGAGACTTACACAATTTTACCGCCTTTCTTTCTTATTTCAGGTTTTTTGTAACTGCTTTTCCAATGCTATCGCCGAGGTATCCGAATGCCATTGCCGTTCTAGTTACCCAAAGCGGGACATTGGATGAAAACTTTCCCGGAACCACTTTATACGTCAATTTTGCAAATGGGGTGGTTTCGCCGGTTTTCACAAAACTTACTTCCGGTACAACAGTCGAATTTCTCATTAGAAAGATGCCGGGATGGTAGTCTTTCACCTTAATGTAAATGGTACATTCGGCATTAGGAAAATCGCCCGCTGTGAACAATTTGTCGTTCACCACGTCGTTCAATTTTTCGACTAATGACTTGAATGCTTCGGTTCGCAGCTGTTCATTTATTTCCGTCAGGAAACGCGCTATTTCTTCTTCGGTTTTCCCTTTGGTTTTGATTTCAATGTATTTCTCTTCAGGTCTGCCTTCGGCCAAAGTTCCTGAAAAGTCGACAACTACATTCACTTCTTTTTGATTTTTCAACGGGGAAAGGTTACCCGAAAGTTTTTGTGCAGAAACACTAACTGATGCTATCAAAAGCAATACGATAAAAATACTTATTTTTTTCATGGATGTTTATTTTTTTAAAATGAAAGCCAAAGATACAACAATTTTTCTAATTTTCAAACTTTTTTTTATGTTTGTGCTCTTGAATTTATAAAAAATAGATAAGATGAAAAAAGTATTGTTTTTTAGAAAAGACCTGATAATGAAGTTGAAACGATGTTTGATCCTCGTTGCAGGATTTGCCCTTGTTTTTGGAAATACACCACCGGTTTCGGCTTATACGGAAAAACCGGAAGAGACATTTTCATACAGCGCTGCACCCGAATCAGTAGTGAATTTTATCAACGGATTGAAAGATATTGGCGTGATGACGTTGAAAGACAGGGAACAGGTGGTATTGGCCCGACGTCTTTATACAGTTTTAAACGATGCTGATAAAAAGGCTGTGGCTAACCTTGCCAGACTGCAGGCGGCGGAAGCGAAAATTCTGAAGTTGTGGATTGATCAGATTTACGAAAACAAACATTTTCATAAAGACATTGTCCTCGGAAAGGAAGGCGCATCGTGGTACATGCGCGACGGTCATGTATCGGTTCCGGTGATTGGATATGACAACATGACTGACGCTCAAAAAGCAATTGTAGGCGATTCGTATCAGCGGTTGGTGGCGTTGGACAGGATGCGCGCCGGCTTTGCAGCAGCACGTAAAACGGAATACGCAAAGGCAAAGGTAGTGGAAAACAGTATTTACCGAATGGATACTGATATTCCGGCAGAGGTGACAGCGGCAAGAGCAGCATATAACACCCTTACCCCTGAACAGAAGTCGTTCGTAAAAAACTATGAACTGCTGAAAAAAGCAGAGGGGACAAACGATATCCTTCCCCCGAACTTTGTGTATTCGGGAACGCGCTCATCCAGTTACGGCGTGGGAAATCCATGGTTTGCAAAGGAAGAGTGGGGCAAGATCAACAACCGGCTGCAAACATATTTTCCCGGAACTCAATCCACTTATATCTGGATTGCAGGGCGATTAAGTTCAGGCTCCGGTATGCCTGCTGGCGGATGTCAGATGGAATTTGATTTCCCGGGTGATGCTCAGGGCAAATACATGGGCAAAACAGAGGCGCAATGGCTTCAGGAAAATATACGTTTTTCCCCTGTAAACCCCAATAACGGACACGCATCCCATGAGGAGTATCTGACTTATTTCGATGAAAATAATATTTACGTCTATTTACAGGTTGAATCGGGTTTTGCCGACATGAAAACCCTGATGACCATAATGATGGATCGTTACGGTCATCACAAGTGTGTGCTTGGATTTGCAATAGATGTGGAATGGTACTGGGGCGTTACAGAAGATTCAGGTATACCGGTCGGCGATGATTTGGCGCGGGAGTGGGATGAACACCTGAAAAGTATTCATCCGAAATATCGTTTGGTGCTGAAAGAGTTCCGCACGGCCTGGCTGCCGCCCGCTTACCGCAGCGATATTATTTTTTGTATAGACAGTCAGAGTTTTGCTTCCATTGATGGCGAAGTATCCGGTATGCACGATTTTACAATTTTCGGTGATTATCTGCATGGCGATGGCGAGGCAAGCGGAAAAATGCCCTACTACCGGCAATTTGCAGAGTATTTCTATCCAAACGACATCATCTATCAGGTGGGATACCGTCCCGATCTTATGTGGTACGCGCCATTGGACGAGCCGGTGATCAAAAGTTTCGGTATGAAATTGGCCGAACTGACGCCTTTAGACCAAAAGATGGGAATAGCCTGGGTCGATTTTTCATTAAAACTTCCCAATACATTCCCTGAAGTACTTTCTGATGCTCAGATGGCAAGCGGCATGAATCTGTTGCTCGGTTTTTTGCAAAACAGCGGGCACAATTGGTTAGGCAGGCGGTTACATGGCGCTGAAGGGTATAACGCTCCCACTTTAACCGACGCCATGTATATAGCGCGGATGCGTCAGATGATCAACAGTTTGACCGCCGGTCAACGAGAGGAATTGCTCAAAATAAACGGGATTCAAAGCCGTTTGGATATTTTGGCTGCTCTGGAGCCTAAAGCGCTGGATATCAGAATTGCACACCTGCCGCCGGCGAGTGATTTAAAGAAAAAAGATTTTGTTGAGATAAATGCCTTGCGTGCAATTTATAACGGATTCACAGATTTACAAAAAGCCGCCGTTACAAAATATAAGGAACTGTAAACAACATTATTAACTTTGCGGTTCTTGCGCCTTCTCTGCGTGTCTCTGCGTAATTCCTATTGTGACGCGGAGTTTCGCAGAGTAGGCGCAGAGAACCGCAGAGCGTATTTGAAATACATTACTTTCTATTCCATTCTCTAACTTCCACTACGATATCTTCTTGTGGCAGATTTGTTGCAAAACTCAAACTGATGGTCTTTTCTTCGCTGGGGAACACCGTAAAATAATTGTCCGAATAAAATACGGGCAGAATCCGTTCGCCTGTTTTTTTGTTGTATACAGAAACCCTGTTGAAGAAACTGATTTTCTCTTTGGCTTTCAGATGAACTGTTGCATGGTAATCCTCGTTTCTTTTCTCGAGTTTGATGGAAACATTAGCCTGTGATGGCGCCATCTGCTTCAGAGTTGAATAATCTTTAGGCAATGTTGTAAGCCAATAGACGTTATCCGACAAGCGTTTTGTTTCGCCGGTCAGTTCCAAACGCAGAAAATATGCACCCTGTATCTGCGAGGGTTGCGCAACAGCAAAAAGCGCTTGCGATGAATTGGCGGAAAGTAATACATCTTTTTGTACCTGTTCGTAAATGATTTTCCCATCAATTCCATAAATACGCGCCCGTACAGTACATTTTTCTTTCCCGGAAACAGTAGTATTTACCACTTCCACCTGATGCGTTGCATTGTTGTACTGCACATGCATCGGCTCGCCACCTGCGCGGGTGCCATAATAACAGGCGTTCACATCCAGATAACAGTCGTACATCTGACCACGCAGCGCTGTCCATGGATTTTGTATTTTCCAGATCAACATGCCGGTGTACCAGTTCCACATATTGGAAGCCCATCCTTCCATCAAAGCCCTGTACTGCTCGAAATTGAGCAGTTGGGCAATGCTGCAAAATTCTTCGGTAGTGTTGGGCTGGAAATACCTTCCGATGTGTTCGCCGTAAGGCAGATACCTATGGTATTCCCACACACGGTTGACTCTTCTGCCGCCGCCTCTGGGGAAATCGTTATAATCGGCTTCATCCATGAATGCCCGTAGTGAACTGGCTTCGGGTACGCCTATCGAACCTAATTCAGGATTGAAAGGAGTGGAACGGAATGTGAAAAACCATTCAGGCTCCTGTATACCATAAGGCCCGTCGCCCACGCCGCCAATTGTGTTGCGTGTAAACACAGTGTCGGTTGAAAATACTGCAAAATGCCGATTGTCGTATTTCGGCATCACATCGTTTTGCAATGCTTCAACAATGTCAGGGGCTGGAGGCCATTCGTTGCCGCCGCACCAGATGCACAGGCTGGGATGATTGCGCAACATTTTGATCTGATCGATTACCGATTCAATAAACAATACGTGATTGTCAGGATATTCCCAGCGCCGCGCCTGCGTATCCTTTTTTGTGCGGTCGTTCCAGGCGCCATTGGCGTCGCCGGTAACTGACAGATCCTGAAATACTAATAACCCATACTCGTCGCAGGCGTCATAAAACTCGGGACGTTCGGGAAGAGCGCCTCCCCATATACGCACCATATTCAAATTCATATCGGCCAGAAAGCGGACTTCAGTGCGGTAACGTTCTGCAGAGAGTTGCAGCATCCAGTCCGATGCAATGTAGTTGCCGCCACGGATAAATATCTTTTGTCCGTTGACGAAAAATTTACGTCCGCCGGTGGCAGGGTCTTTTTCGGTAGCGATCTCACGAATGCCGAAACGAACGGTTTGCTTGTCGGAAATATTTGTAGAAACGCCGTCGGTGACGGTCAGCGTCATTTCATACAGTTCCTGATCGCCCATGCAGTTGGGCCACCAGAGGCGTGGATTTTTCACCGTCATGGAAGGCAGGCTGACCAATCGCTTTTCTCGCGGAGCCAACTGTACTTTTGCCGACAACTGTTGTTTTTCTACTTCGTAACTCACGGTTACTGTTTGGAGAGTGGACGATAAATTTTCCAGTTCAACATTCACAGTCAGTGTGGCGTCGGCCTGTTTGCCACCTGGTGTCCGTACTCCCGGAACTTTGGTCACTACATGTGGATGCGTCAGTCTTATGTTGCCCGTTGAGGTCAAACTCACTTCGTCCCAGATACCTGTATTTCTGTCGCGCACTGCCTGTATCCAGTCCCATCCCGGTGTGCACTGCATAGTGTTATTTTTACCTATTTGCCCGTCGCCGGCCTGACCGCCGTTGTCCTCGCCGGGAAAGTCGGGTGGCATGACAAGCACTGCAAGCGTATTGACGCCCGAAACAACAGCAGCAGTTATATCGTAACTTCTGCGAATGAACATACCTTCGTGCGTAGTGGTCGAAATACGTTTCCCGTTAAGGAAAATCTCGGCCTTGTAATTGATTCCCCTGAAATTCAGCCACAACCGTTTGTCTTTACCCACTTCGGGCAAGTTGAACTGATTGACAAACCAATAGGTATAAAAATCATTTCCCGTGTGGAAGATGTCAGGAATCAGCAGATTGTTCAATCCATAATAGGGTGAAGGTATCAACCCGTTTTGAAGCAAACTCGTAAGTACGGTGCCGGGTACAGTTGCCGGCATCCAAGCACGGAAATCCTGACTTCCGGCTGATAACACAGAGCCATCAACCGTTATATACGCGGATTGCTTAGCGATCCAGTTTCTGTTCAACAATACTTTTTCCCCGTTTTGAGGAATAGTGACAACATCATTATTATTATCTATCCCGTAAACATGAACAGTAATGTTTACCATAAGGGAAAAGATCAAGCAAATTTTTAAATATTTCATTGGAAGGTGTTTTTAAATAAAAAAGCAAAAATAACTATTTTGATTTCAAAATAAAAATTTTGAACAGTAATGAAAACTATCGACAAAAATTCCTATTTTTGAAGTTTTTCCAGTAAAAACGTTATGAATCTCATTCTAAACAGAAACTGCAATCATTTTCGCCGTTGCTGCATCATTTTGATGCTGTGCTGGGGCATTTGCTGCTGGGTGCAGGCCGGGAAAGTGGATACGGAAAAAGCAACAAAAGTAGCGCAGAACTATGCAGCGTCAAAACAAAAGACACGGACTAATGTGCATTTGAAACATGCCGCTACCAACCGGAAAGAGCATCATGGGAGGATACAGCGATTAGCAACACCTCGAAATGAACAGGATACGGTGTATTACTACGTGTTCGATGTAAATGACGGTATTTCAGGCGGTTTTGTAATTGTGGCAGGCGATGATGCAGTAAGGCCGGTTTTGGGTTATTCAACCAAAGGACGCTACGACGAAAATAACCTGCCTCCCAATTTTGCTTACTGGATGGATTACCTGAAACAGGAAATTGCTTACGCCCAATCGCAAAACCTGCAGCAAAGCGAAACCATACGGCAGGAATGGGAGCAGTATTTGTCAGGCGCTGTAAAAAACGCAACAGACGCAGTAGGGCCGCTCATCCAAACAAAATGGAACCAGTATACACCTTATAATAACCGCTGTCCCTCGTATGGAGGCAGCCGATGTGTTACGGGCTGCGGGGCAACGGCCATGGCGCAAATCATGAACTATCACCGGCATCCGGCGCGGGGCATCGGGCAGAGCAACGCATACATCACACGAACACTCAATATAAGTATACCATCGGTGAATTTTGAGATCAATTACGATTGGGCTAACATGCGCAATGTCTATCCGGGAAGCGCTACTGCAAAACAGCAAGATGCCGTGGCTACCCTGATGTATCATTGCGGTGTGAGCGTGCAAATGGATTACGCTCAATCAAGCGGCGCTTATACTTTTGATGTTCCAGCGGCATTGACTGAACATTTTGGATACGATAAAGACATTGATTTGTTAAGACGGGGAAATTATAACAATACCTCGTGGGAGAATACGATTAGAGAGCAAATTGATGCTGGTTTACCGGTTTTTTATACAGGCTACTATTTGAGCGCCGGCGAGGGTCATGCTTTTGTATGCGATGGGTATGACAGCAATGGAATGTATCATTTCAACTGGGGATGGGGCGGCATGTTCGACGGATTTTTTGTAACTACTTCGTTGAACCCCGGAACAGGCGGTGCAGGATCAGGATCCGGAACATATAATGAATATCAGGAAATCATCATCCATATCAAGCCGGATCCGAATGTCCCATCCTTTGAAGGCGAAATCGGCACCACCTCTTGCAACGAAACTTATACCTTTAGTGGCGGAAACGGAACAAGCGCCAAACCATACCTCATTGCCACAGCGGGGCAGTTAGCAAAATTAGCCGAATTAGTCAACGATGGATGCTCGCAATATAACGATAAATGTTACAAACTTGTGAACGACATCGACCTTTCTGAATATGGAGCAAATTGGAATAACGGAGAGGGCTGGATACCCATCGGATATGGAAATTTAAACGCTAATTTACCATTCAAAGGCGAGTTCGATGGCAACAATAAAAAGATTACAGGGCTATACATCAACACAACCGATTATTGTTTTGGTTTGTTTGGTTACATAGTATCGGCAAAGGTTCAAAATATCGGCATAGAGGAAGCAAAGATTAAAGGAGGCGGGACTATTGGTGGAGTTGTTGGTCTGGTTGAACATAATAATATAATAACCAACTGTTATTTTACTGGTACGGTGTATGGCCTTGCAGCATGGATTGGCGGTGTTGCAGGCTGCGTTTTACGCAATAATAGTATAAGCAATTGTCATTTTATCGGTACAGTTAATTGTATCAACGGGCCGGATCATGGAAGTACTGGAGCAGTTGGTGGTATTGTGGGATTGCTTGGTGAAAACAGTAATCTAACCAACTGTTATTCAAATGGAACGGTTTACAGCAATAGTAATGGCGCTTTTATTCATGCTGGAGGTATTGTTGGTGAGGTTGTTGCTAATGGACACTTGTACAACTGCTATTCTACCAGTGAAGTTACTGGCAAAGGTTCAAACAGTTTTGTTGGTGGCATTGCAGGCCAAGTTTATGAAAATTGCAGTGTAACTAACAGTTATTCAACAGGAGCAGTAAGCGCATCAAATTTATATTATAGCTATGCCGGTGGCGTTGCGGGTGTAGTAAACAGTTCAAGTAAATTAACAAATTGTTATTCTACAGGCACAGTGAGCAGTAGCGGTAGCATCGTCGATTTTGTCAGCGGCGCTGTTGGCGGTATTGCAGGATTAATTTGTGATAATGGCAATAATGGTGGTAATAGTAGTGTAGCTCTCAACTGTGCTGCGTTAAATAAAAGTCTAAAAGGTATTTATAACGTCGGGCGTGTGATTGGAAGCAACTTCGATCCACATTGGGGAGATGGCAGCCCTGGTACTTATTGGGGTAACATCGCCTTCTGTCACATGACCAACGACGGCGGTGCGGCTTTTGTTGGTGAAAACACTAACGACGGGCGTGGTGGCATCAGCAAATCTTTAGCTGACCTTCAATCTGCAGATGGTTTCCCTGCGGGTTTTACAAGGACGCCGTGGACGTATGAACTTGGCAAATTACCCGGCTTGTTTGGCGAAACAGTAGAAATGCCGGAGCATCTGCGCAAATTAAGCGTCTCGCCTGGCCCATGGGATATAGTTTTGGATAACACCGGAAGCGCTACTGTTTATCCGGTAAGTTTTGTTGATGATGCTGAATTTTGTGATCAAACATTTGTATTTGTGTTTGATGGCGTCGATTACACAAGTTGGACGTTTACCTGCAAGGATATCGGTTTAAACACTGTTTGGATTGTTGCCATTGACGAAGAAAACAGGCGTTCACAACCCAAAGAAATTAAAATCACTGTAAGCGATCGAACGACGCCTGTTTTTGATGTTGTATCAGGGCTTGATGTTGTCCCGGATTATGGTAGCAGTATTACCGTTTATCCGGTTGAATTTGTGGAAAATGTTTCGGACAATTGCAGTAGTAAGGATGAAATAACCTTCATGTTTGTGGTAGATGGTGAAGATCATGCAAGTCTGACATTTACCTGCAATGACGCCGGGTCGCATACTGTATCAATTGTAGCGATTGATGGTAATGGCAACCGTTCACAACCCAAAGAGGTTACATTCACGAGCAGTTGTCGAATTGTTGATTTTAGCGTTATATCAGGTCGCGATATACCATTGGATGATGAAGGCAGAGTTACCGTTTATCCTGTCGAATTTGTGGCGAATGTTTCGGCCTTTGACGGTTTAACTTTTTGGTTTGAACTCGGCAGTGATCGTCCAAGTCTGACATTTACCTGCAACGATACCGGTTCACAGACTGTTTTGATTGTTGCTACTGACGGTAAGGGCAACCGTTCGCAACCTCAGGAAGTCAAATTTACAATTACCGATCTAACGCCGCCTGTATTTGATGTGGTACACCACCATGATGTAATCCTGAATAACACTGGAAGCGTTACAGTTAATCCTTTAGATGTTATAGCGAATCTTTCAGACAATTGCAGTGATAAGAATGAGATTGTTTTATTGTTTGTAGTCAATGGAGCCGATCACAAAAATTTGACGTTTACCTGTAACGATATTGGTTCAAGTACTGTTTCGATTGTTGCTATTGATAAGAATGGAAACCGTTCGCAACCACAGGAAGTTACATACACTGTCAGTGATTCAACACCGCCAGTTGCCCGCTGTAAACCTGTCACGCTTTTTTTGGATGGTATTGAAAAGACAACCCTGACGGCAATAATGCTCGACAACGGAAGCACCGACAACTGTGGAATCGAAATTCGCCAAATTAAAAGGACTTTGGATAATGATGACCAGTATTTCTATTCATTGGACTTTGACAACGATGATTTGGAATCTTCAAATGGAATCAGTATATTCGTTACACTTCTGGTAATGGATGCTTCAGGGAATGAGGCAATATGTACTTCAACCATTCGTTTAGAACAGGTTTATTTATTTGATTTGGGCAATATTCCCGGTATCTTCACTCCCAATGGCGACGGTTTTAACGACACATGGGAAATCCCGAAAATAGTAAAATACCCGGAGGCAAATATCCGAATCTACAACCGCGCTAAAAGGCTGATGGTAGAACTGAAAGGCGCACAAATGCCCTGGGATGGCCGCGACCGTAACGGGAACTTGCTCGAAAGCGGGTATTATCTTTACCAGATTGAGTTGCAAAGAGGTGGTAAAGCAATATCGGGATATGTCACTATTTTAAGATAAAATCATGAATAAATCATTTTTTTCTGTCTGTTTAGTATTGTCCGTTTATACCTCCTGTATTTTCGGACAAGCCATGATGGGACCCTATTGGTTGTATGACAATCACCATCTCATAGACAGGTACATCATTAATCCTGCTTTTACGGGATTACAATACGATCCGAAAGTATTCGTCAGCACGCAGCGCATGGACATACAGGTGCGTGAAGCGCCTACTGTCCATTTGCTTGGCGGGCATGGCCGGTTGGATTACGGGCGTAAAAACCGGTACAGCGAACAGAAAGCGCGCAATGCCATCGGCGGATTGATATTTGCCGATATGAACGGGCCTTATCAGGCTATCGGAATCAAATTTGATTATGCATACTTTCTTCCGTTGAACCGGGATAATACCAATTTATCGTTCGGCTTGGGCGGGATGCTTTTCAGCAAAAGGGTGAATTTGAAGAAATATAATTCCATGCCGATTGATGATCCAGTCATTGCCGCAAATATGGGTAATAAAACGATGGTTCCCGATTTCAATGCAGGTATTCTTCTAACTCATCGTAAGTTATATATTGCTTTTTCTGTATCGCAATTAATGGAAAACAGTTTTCAGTTTTCTTCATTAAACTATACTCCAGCCCGTGTATATCGTAATTATTATCTGATGACCGGTTACCGCTTGGCGTATGAACGTTTTGAACTGGAGCCTTCCATTGTTGCCGGACATAATTTTGCTCCGGACAGGTATAGCAACAACGGTAATTTTGTAGACGTTAATATGGAATTTTTCCTGAAACCTGTAGTTTTATCGATATCCTACCGTCTTGACGCTTTTTTAACCACTGCTGTTTTGTACAGAACACCCGAACTTGAACTGGGGATACGCCTGGATTTATTCTCTGCCAATGCTTCTGATGCACGGTTCAATACTATCGGCTTGTTGGCTTCCTATACTTTTTTGAAAAAAGCACGTTGATGATTCAGTTTTTGCGTGGAAGAAAATCGATGATGGGAAAATTTGGACAATTGTAACCTGCAATATACAAGTTGCGTATATCAATATGGAGTTTATTAATCATTCATTAAATCTAAAAAATGAGAAAATTATTCATAGTTTTGTGTTTTTGTTTCATTGCCTCAAAAGCCTTATTTGCGCAAATAGAGGAAGTAAAATATGTCATAACAACAAAAGTTGAAAATAGCGAAGAAAAAGGTTTTGAGTTTGAAAACTTGAACCGCAATCATGTTTTCGTAGAGGCCGAGTTACGCATGCCCTGCCCAAAACAAAAATTGGGATATGTAGTGATAGATACGAAATATTTTGTGCTAAAGAGCAGAGGTAAATTTTTCTGGAACGTTCCACTTGAAGGGAATTTTGAAGATTATTGTGAACCTCAAAATACCTATGTTGTGGTAAAAGCATTTTATGATAAATCCCGATTTTAACCGTATTTCCCATTTCAGGAAATGAAAAGAAGGCTGTCTGAAAAATATGACAGCCTTTTTTATGGTGGATAGAGAATTTTATGTATTTTTGCGAACCAAATTAATAAATTAAGTATCCAAATCAAACCAATCAACCAATGAAACAAATAATTTTTTTATCAACATTAAGTTTTTTCGCGTTGGTCGCGTTCGGCCAAGACCAGTACAAATCGAAATATTCCGATATCCCAATTGTAGATATACACTTTCACCCAAGAGGGGCGAACGATGTTGCCAATCTGCTGAAAGTGAGCGAAAAAATAACACAGAAATTTGGATCGAACCTTGCCTTCTGGGTGGGTTTAAACGATCCGGGAAATGCTTTGGCCGAGATGAAGGCGGCCGGTAAAAACCGCATACTTTTCGCCACAGGTGAATACCGTCCTCACAAAGGTTTGTCGGTTACTGCCGATGAGGTGATTGCCAAGGTGCGCAACGGATATGTGGGGCTTAAGTTTTGGTTTGGAGACCCGAACAGAGTGCTCGCAGAAGGCGAGCGTGGCATCACCGAAATTGACGACATACGGTTCGCAGATTTTTTCTCTGCGCTTGAACGAGCGAATGTGCTGATGACCTCGCTTCACATTGCTGATCCCAACGGGCCATTCGACAATCGCCAGCCATGGATGGCCGATCCTGTCTTTTACTGGAAACAGATCAGGGCTTTTGAGAACGTCGTGGCAAAGTATCCCAGACTTACTATTGTTGCCGCTCACGGCGCTTGGCTTGTTTGTCAGGACGCACAGATTGATTACCTAAGGTATATGCTTTCAAAATATCCCAACTTTTATATCGATCTATCAGCAACGTTCCAATATATGCCCCTTTTGAACCGTGACAACCTCCGCGATTTCTTTATCGAATATCAGGACAGGATTCTTTATGGTACGGATGGAGGGAATGTACCCGACAACTCAATTGACAGTCACGCCGACAGGTATGCCCGAACTTTTGCTATTCTCGAAACCAGCCTGACCGTAAACGGCGGTTTCTTCGGTAACAATCCTGCCAAAGGGCTTGACCTTCCGAAAGAAGTTCTGGAAAAGATTTATTACAGGAACGCGGTAAAATTGTATCCGGGTTTGAAAGAGGCAATGGGAATCAACAAATAAAATTATATCATCATGAAGAACAAAGTATCAAGAAGAACCTTTTTAGGCGCCACGGCAACCGCTGTCGCAGGTTTCACCGTTATACCCAGTCACGCTATGGGAAGCGCTTTGGGTCACAAAGCGCCCAGCGACAAATTGAACATTGCTGTTGTGGGAATCGGCAGCATGGGAAATGCCAACATCAAAGCAGTCAATTCTACAGAAAATTTAGTTGCTCTTTGCGACGTCGACTGGAAATTCGCTAAACCGGTATTCGACGCCAACCCTAATGCAAAAAGGTATTGGGACTGGCGCAAAATGTATGATGAAACGGGTAAATCCATCGACGCCGTTATTGTTGCTACGGCCGACCATACTCATGCAATTATTGCTGCTTCGGCTATGACTTTGGGCAAGCATGTGTATGTGCAAAAACCGATGACCCACTCGGTATACGAATCGCGTTTGCTCACCAAACTGGCTGAAAAATATAAAGTTGCTACCCAAATGGGTAATCAGGGCAGCTCAGGAGCTGGTGTACGCCTTACTTGCGACTGGTTATGGAACGGCGAAATAGGCGAAGTAAAGCGGGTGGATACGTGGAGCGACCGTCCAATTTGGCCGCAAGGTTTGAATACCCCAAAACAGGGGATGTGGGTTCCCGACACATTAGACTGGGATTTGTTCACCGGCCCTGCCAAATTGGTTCCCTACCATGAAATTTATCACCCGTGGAACTGGCGCGGATGGTGGAATTACGGTACCGGCGCTCTGGGAGATATGGCCTGCCACCTGATGCACCCTGTTTTCAAAGCGCTGCATTTGGGTTATCCTGTTAAAGTTCAGGGTAAATCTACGCTGTTGCTTGCCGACAGCGCTCCTGCCGCACAAATAGTTCGCTACAGATTCCCGGCCCGCAATAAACCCAACAACAAAAAAGTAAAATTTCCCGAAGTTGACGTCTTCTGGTACGATGGCGGGCTACAACCCATGCTGCCGGAAGGATGGCCGGCAGGAAAGGCTTTGGGCGTGGGTGGCGCGATTTTTTACGGCACAAAAGACACTATGATTTGCGATCGTAACCCGTGGCTGCTGTCCGGTCGTGTTCCCATTGCTCCCATAACACAACGCGAAATAACCGTAAGCCACGAAATGGACTGGGTAGCGGCCTGCAAGGAAAATCCGGAAAACAGAAGGAAGTTAGCCTCCGATTTCAGCGAAGCCGGTCCGTTCAACGAAATGGTAGTCATGGGCGTTCTGGCTGTTCGCCTTCAGGGTCTGAACAAAGTATTAGACTGGGATGGCGCCAATATGCAGTTTACCAATATTGGAGATAACGAAGAGATCAGTATCACCCTGGCAGACGACTTTAAAATTGTGGACGGAAATCCGGAGTTCAATTCTCCAAAAGAAAAATTCAATGCCAAAGCATTTGCTCAGGAATTAATCAAACATACTTACAGGAATGGCTGGTCGTTGCCGGCAATGCCTGCATAAAAATCATCAGATTAAAATGAAAACAAAAATCGCATCATTATTTTTATGTGTTTTTACATCCGGTATGCTTAAAGCACAAACAGAAGAAAATCTTCGTCTTGTTGACTGGCAACCGGTCAGCCAAATGGTAGTTAAAGAGACCAAAGTCATGAAGCCAAAATTTCCGGTCATTGATATTCATGATCATTTAAGAGATTTGAGCAGAGCTCAAACCTGGCTGGAAGAAATGGACAAGGCAGGGGTTTGGATATGCGTTAATTTAGACGGGCGTTTAGCAAATGATGGCTATATGCAAACGTTAGACGCAGCAAAAGCAGCATCTAACGAGAGATTCAAGGTCTTTGTTACACCCGATTTCACAAAAATTGACGAACCCAATTTTGGCAAAAATGAAGCGGCAAAATTAGAAGCCGCTGTGAAGGCGGGCGCTCGCGGTTTAAAAATATTCAAGTCGCTCGGCTTAAACTTTACAGACAAAAGCGGGAAACTCATTCCAGTAGACGATCCCCGTATTGACCCGATATGGGCGAAATGCGGAGAACTGGGGATACCAGTATTGATTCATGTTTCTGATCCCGTCGCTTTCCATGCGGGGCCAATTGATCGATACAACGAGCGGTATGATGAATTGATTGGAAACCCGTCATGGTCATTTTATGGAGACAAATTTCCTTCAAAGAATGAACTGATGGAACAAAGAAACAGAGTTATTGCCCGGCATCCCAATACTATTTTCATTGGCGCTCATGTGGCTGATTTAGCTGAAGATCTTGGACGGGTTGCCATGTGGTTGGACATGTATCCTAATTATTATGTGGACATTAGCGCCCGAATCAGCGAATTGGGACGTCAGCCTTATACCGCCCGAAATTTTTTCCTGCAATATCAGGACAGAATTCTTTTCGGGTCGGATACTGCGCCTAATGCTGAATCATACAGGGTGTACTATCGTTTTCTGGAAACTGACGACGAATATTTCGATCCAACGCCTGCGCATAAACTGCAAGGCAGATGGATGATTTACGGGATATTTTTACCAGACTGTGTTCTTGAAAAAGTATACAACAAGAACGCCCTGAAAATCATGAAAATGTTTAAAGGAGGAGTGTATTAAATGTATAAACATTTCCCACAAAGCCACAAAGCGCACAAATTTTCTTTGTGGACTTTGTGGGAAATTAAAAAATCTTAATATCATGAAAAAGTATATTTTTATATCTGTTATGCTGATATTCAGCGCTTGGTCTGTTTTTGGCCAACCCAATCAATACAAATCGAAATATCCCGACATCCCGATTGTCGACGTACATGTTCATATCAGTTCCGCATCTGAAGCTGCCAATTACCTAAAAGTAAGCGATCTGATCAAACAGCAGTCCGGCGCTAATCTCGCCTGGTTTGTAGGTTTTTTTCAGGCCCGGAATGAGACCTTAGCCGAGGTGAAAGCGGCTGGTAAAAACCGTTTCATCTTCTCCGTGCGCGATGGTCGCGAACATAGAGGCTTTTTTGATAATTCTGCGGAAATTATCGAAAAAGTACAGAATGGCGGATATATGGGTCTAAAGTTCTGGTTCGGATCGCCTTACCGTCGTTTACAACCGGGCGTGGCAGGCATTACCCGGATAGACGACCCAAGATTTGACCCGTTCTTTTCGAAACTCGAAAAAGCAAATGTGCTGATGACTTCGCTTCATATTGCCGATCCCAACGGGCCATTCCATGACCGCAAAGACTGGATGAAAGATCCTGTATTTTTCTGGGAGCAGATCAGAGCTTTCGAAAATGTGGTGGCAAAATATCCCAATCTGACCATTGTGGCTGCCCACTGCGCATGGATCATTTGCCAGGACGCACAAATTGATTACCTGAGGTATATGCTTTCCGCTTATCCCAACCTGTATGTCGATCTTTCGGCTACTTTCCCGTATATGTATCTTGTGAACCATGATAACCTTCGCGATTTTTATATTGAGTATCAGGACAGGATTCTTTTTGGATCAGACTTTACAGGAGCGTTTTCAAATGATAATGTCATACAGGATAAAGCCAACCTGTACATAGATCATTTTGCTGTACTTGAAACCGATATGATGGTCAACAGATACAGATCAAAAGGGCTTAACCTGCCAAGGGAGGTACTGGAGAAAATTTATTACAGGAATGCATTGAAGTTGTATCCGGGATTGAAAGAGATGACCGGCCTGTAAAGAAAATCTGATGAATTAAAAAAAATGCTACATTTGCGGCATCGAAACCGTCATTTCCGATACCGTCATTTCGGAAATGAAGGTTTCGGAAATGGCCATTTCGGATATCTTTTATAAATCAATATAGTTATGGAGTTTTTCAACAGGGAGAAAGAGATAGCAAGGCTTCGCGAAATAAGAAGTTTTTCTACAAGTAGCGCCCAGTTTACTGTTATTACCGGTCGCAGACGTATAGGCAAAACACAATTAGCGCTTATAGCAAATGAAGATACGCCTATGTTATACTTTTTTGTTGCGCGTAAGGCCGAGAGTTTTTTATGCCAGGATTTTCTGCAAGAAATTACCGAAAAACTCGGAATCCCGATTCTGGGAGAAATACAAAGTTTTGGCAAGTTGTTTGAGTATCTGATGATACTTTCCAGGCAGCAATCTTTTACGCTGTTTATAGATGAGTTTCAGGAGTTTTACAGAGTGGCGCCGTATGTTTACAGCGACATTCAGCACTATTGGGATTTACATAGCGCCAAGAGCAAAATCAACCTCATTGTTTGTGGTTCAGTCTATTCATTGATGCACAAGATTTTTGAGAATAAAAAAGAACCGCTCTTTGGCAGAATGACTGCATATATGACTGTAAAACCTTTTGAGGTCTCTGTTCTGAAAGATATGTTGGGTAGGTATCACCCAAAATATACTGCCGAAGATCTACTTGCCCTTTACGCCTTTACCGGAGGTGTGGCCAAGTATGTTCAATTACTGATGGATGGCGGCGCTTTCACCTATCAGGCGATGTTGTCGTTTATGATTCGTGAAGATTCTATTTTTATCAATGAGGGCAAAAATATGCTCATAGAAGAATTTGGAACGGAGTATGCCATCTATTTCACGATACTTTCGGCAATTGCACGCGGGGAAAACACCAGAGCTAAAATAGAAGCGGTAGTAAATAAGGAGATAGGCGGCTATTTGACCAAATTAGAACATGATTACGGGCTTATTTCAAAGACATTCCCTTTGCTTTCAAAAGTAGAGACTAAAAATCTGAGGTATGCACTGGATGATAATTTTCTGATATTCTGGTTCCGTTTTATCTACAAATATGGATATATGCTTGAGGTGGGGAACTATAACGGATTAAGAACAATTATCGACCGCGACTATAAAACTTTCAGCGGCAGGATACTCGAAAAATACTTTCGTACAAAGATTATCCAAACTCAAAACATAACCAGCATTGGCAATTTCTGGGATCGCAAAGGAGAAAACGAGATTGATCTGATTGTGGTTAATGATTTGGAAAAAGAAGTTCAATTTATTGAAGTTAAACGCAATGTTGAAAATATCAGCATTGACCTGCTAAGGATAAAAGCAGCATATTTTCTACAGGTAAATAAACAGATCAATCATTATCGGATAACTTATTCTGGACTTACCTTGAACGACATGTAGTGATAATGTTAAACACAGTCGAATTTTAAAAAAAATATCGCAAAATATTTCTCATTATTTACTACCTTTGCGCGCTTCAAAAAGTATGTAAATAGATGAATGATACAAAGAAGATTAAATCGGCGCTGATATCGGTTTATCATAAAGACAACCTTGATGTAATTGTCAGAAAATTAGATCAATTGCAAGTAAAAATATATTCAACCGGCGGCACCAAAACATTTGTTGAAGGTCTGGGCGTTCCTGTAACAGCAGTGGAATCGCTTACCGACTACCCGTCAATTTTTGGCGGAAGAGTGAAAACACTTCATCCCAAACTGTTCGGAGGTATTCTGTACCGCCGTCACGAAGCAGGTGATCGTGACGAAGCTGTTAAGTACGGCGTTCCGGATATCGACCTGGTGATTGTTGATCTGTATCCGTTCGAGGAAACTGTAGCATCGGACGCACCGGATGAGCAGGTCATCGAAAAGATTGACATAGGCGGTATTTCATTGATTCGTGCTGCCGCCAAAAATTACAGGGATGTGGTAATCGTTCCCTCCAAACGTGAGTATTTGCCTTTGCTCGAATTGTTGGAAGCGAAAAATGGTGAAACAGATATAGATGACCGCCGAAAATTTGCGACTGCTGCGTTCAACGTTTCGTCACACTATGATACAGCCATTTTTAACTATTTCAACCAAAAACAGGGCGAACCCGTTTTCAAGCAAAGTATTGTTGATGGAATGACGCTCCGCTATGGCGAAAATCCGCATCAGAAGGGTATGTTCTTCGGAAATTTCAATGAGATGTTTGAAAAACTGCATGGTAAGGATATATCATATAACAACCTGTTGGACGTTGATGCAGCAGTGAGCCTGATTGTCGAATTTGACGAACCAACTTTTGCCATCCTGAAACACAACAATGCCTGCGGATTGGCCTCGTCGGATGCTCTGCTCGATGCATGGAAAAAAGCTTTGGCGGGCGACCCGGTATCAGCTTATGGCGGTATAGTAATCACCAACCGTACAGTTGATCTGGAGACAGCCCGGGAGATTGATACGCTTTTCTACGAATTGTTGGTTGCACCTGATTTTGAGCCGGCTGCGATTGAGCTGTTGACAAAGAAGAAAAACAGAATTTTACTCCGGCAGAAAGAATCAGCTATGCAGCATCAGCAGTTTCGTACGCTGCTTAATGGTGTGGTGATACAGGACAGAGACATGGCCGTCGAAACCGCACAGGACATGAAACCTGTAACATTGGTGCAACCTTCAACCACTGAACTGACTGATCTGGTATTTGCCAACAAAATAGTGAAACACAGTAAATCTAATTCAATAGTACTGGCTAAATACAAACAGATGATAGCCAGCGGCGTGGGACAGACTTCGCGTGTCGATGCGCTGCAACATGCCATTGAAAAAGCCAAAGCTTTCGGGTTCGATATCAAAGACGCTGTGATGGCCAGCGACGCCTTTTCCCGTTCCCCGACTGTGTGAGATTAGCCGCCGACGCAGGCATAAGAGCTATTGTACAACCAGGCGGATCAATGCGCGACAATGAATCAATTGATTGTTGCAACCAGCGGCAGATATCTATGGTATTCACAGGTATAAGACATTTTAAACATTAAAAAGAATGGGTTTATTTTCGTTCACTCAAGAAATAGCGATGGATTTGGGTACAGCAAATACCATCATCATACACGGCGATAAGGTTGTTGTTGACGAGCCGTCGATTGTAGCTGTCGACCGGGTGTCGGGCAAATTAGTGGCTATTGGCGAAAAAGCGCGGCAAATGCACGGAAAAACGCACGAAAATATCAAGACGATCCGTCCGTTGCGTGATGGCGTGATTGCCGACTTCAATGCCGCCGAGCAGATGATTAAGGGAATGATTAAGATGATTCCCAGCCGTAGCCGTTTGTTCACACCATCTATTCGCATGGTGGTATGTATTCCGTCAGGGAGTACTGAAGTAGAAGTGCGCGCCGTCCGCGATTCAGCCGAGCATTCCGGCGGACGCGATGTGTACATGATTTACGAGCCGATGGCTGCCGCTATTGGTATCGGTCTTGATGTAACTGCCCCAAAAGGCAACATGGTAGTGGACATTGGCGGAGGTACTTCTGAAATAGCAGTGATTGCCCTTGGCGGCATTGTCTGTAACCGTTCCATCACGGTTGCCGGCGACATTTTTACCACCGACATTCAGGACTACATGCGCCAGCAACACAATATCCGCATTGGCGAACGAACTGCCGAGGAAATAAAAATACAGGTTGGTTCGGTATTGCCCGACCTCGACGAGCCGCCGGCCGATTTTATTGTGCGGGGGCCTAACCTGATGACTGCTTTACCGGTGGAGGTGCCTGTATCGTTTCAGGAAATAGCCCATTGTCTGGACAAATCTATTTCGCGTATTGAAACCGCTATTTTGGATGTGTTGGAACAAACACCGCCCGAACTGTACTCTGATGTTGTCAACAACGGAATATACCTTGCCGGCGGTGGCGGTTTGTTGCGAGGATTAGACAAACGGTTGACCGATAAGATCAACATCCCGTTCAAAGTAGCCGAAGACCCGTTGCGGGCTGTTGCGCGCGGTACTGGTATTGCATTAAAAAATGTGGATAAATATTCGTTCCTGATGAGGTAATCAATCGTGCGTGCGCTCATTCGTTTTTTGCAAAGGCATAGCATGCTGTACCTCTTTCTTACACTGGAGGGGATAGCTATTTTTTTACTTTTACGGTACAACTATATTCAACGGATTGCTTTTGCAAAAGCCACCAATGCTGTTTCGGGCAGTATATACAGAAAGATGGACAGTTGGCGTGATTACCTGTATCTTAAAGAACAAAACCGACAATTGCAGGACGAAAATAGCACACTGCGCAATATGCTTCCAGAGGCGTTTTTTTTGAATGACAGTTCGCGTATCTATTATGCAGATTCTTACAATCAGCGAAGGTATGCATATCATCCCGCCAAAGTAATCAATAACATCGTTAATAAGCAGTTTAATTATATCACGCTCGACCGCGGAAGAAGCGGAGATGTTGACGCAGAGATGGCGGTCATTGGCCCCGATGGTATAGTGGGCATTGTTTTTGACGTTTCCGAACATTTTGCAACGGTGATGCCGGTTATCAACCGTAATTTCAGACTGAGTGTTAAATTCAAAAAAAACAACCATTTTGGTTCTCTTTCATGGGATGGGCGCTCGTACCGTCATGCCATACTGAACGAAATCGGGTTACATATGCCGGTTGCAAAAGGCGACTCTCTAGTAGTATCAGGCTTTTCAGACAGCTTTCCTGAAGGAATACCGGTAGGAATAGTAGACAGGGTGGAACAAAAAGATGGAAGTTTCTATACCATTACTGTATTACTGGCCACCGATTTCCGCAAACTGTATTATGTATCGGTTGTGGAAGATTTATTAAAAACAGAAAGACAAAACCTTGAACATCAAATATCTGGCATGCAATGATAAATGAAACAGGAAAAAATATTGTCCGTTTTATTTTGTTGGTTTTTCTGCAACTTTTTGTGTTGAACAACATCCAACTCAACGGGTTTGTTAATCCCTATCTGTATGTGTTGTTTATCATGCTGTTACCCATCCAGTTATCAGGATCGTTCATGCTGGTATTGAGTTTTTTTTTAGGATTGTTGATTGATGTTGCTTCAGTCACCATCGGTTATCACACCATAGCCACTGTTTTTATGACGTATTGCAGATTTAAACTGTTACAGTTTATCTCTCCGCGCGACGGCTACGAACCCGGAATGTCGCCTGATTTGAAATCACTCGGTTTTTCGTGGTTTTTCAAGTATGCTTCCATACTGACCGTAATACACCATTTTGTCCTGTTCTGGGTGGAATCGTTCCATTTCAGTGACTTACTGCCAGTAATTCTTCGAACATTCGCCAGCAGCATATTTACGCTTAGTCTGATTTTCATTTATCAGTTCTTTTCAATTCGTCGCAGATGAACCTCGATATACGCAAATATTTCATTGGTATCGCCATTCTAATTGCAGGGCTGATACTGCTAGCCAGATTGTTTTACCTGCAGGTAGTTGATGTTTCGTACAAGGCGAGCGCCGACAACAATTCGCAACGCCGGGTGACGCAATATCCGGCGCGCGGTTTGATTTTCGACCGTAACGGGAACACTATCGTCAACAACGAAGCCGCTTACGACCTGATGGTTATTCCCCGTCAACTGCAACCGTTCGATACCGCCGAATTCGCACAGATAGTGGGTATGACCAAAAATGATGTGAAAAGAACTTTTGACCGGTTAAAAACAACTAAAGGATATTCGACCTACCGTCCGTCGCAGTTTCTTAAACAGATGTCAGCCGAAACTTATGCTTTTTTGCAGGAACGGCTCTACAAATTTCCCGGATTTTACGTGCAGGCGCGTACCCTTCGCAATTATGCCCGGAATATAGCCCCACACGTGCTGGGTTATGTTACCGAAGTGGATTCGTCAGATATTCGTCAGGACAACTATTACAAAAGTGGCGACTATATCGGGAAATATGGCGTGGAACGTTATTACGAAAAAGAACTTCGTGGCCGGAAAGGAGTAAACATTCAGTTGGTAGATGTTCATAACCGTATAGTAGGCGCTTTCCGCGATGGCAGTTTAGATACAATGGCTATTGTTGGTTCTAACATTACCCTTTCCATTGACGCAGATTTGCAGGAATATGCCGAAAAACTGATGGGCAAAATGCGGGGAGCGGTAGTTGCCATTGAACCGGCAACAGGCGAAATACTGGCGATGGCGTCTGTCCCCAATTATGATCCTGCCTTGTTGGTAGGACGTGTTCGTTCCAGTAATTACAACAAACTGTCTGTGGATATAAGCAAACCCTTGTTCGACCGTGCTGTGATGGCTCCCTATCCACCGGGTTCCACCTTCAAGGTCGCTCAGGGCCTGGTGGGTTTACAGGAAGGAACACTCACGCCCGATACTCAATATGGTTGTGGTGGCGCTTACGTTGTGGGATCGTTCAGCCAGGGATGCCATGGACACGCATCACCGCTCAATCTGCCACAGGCCATCGGAAACTCCTGCAATACATATTTTGCAATAGTATTCCGGTCAATACTGGACAACAGCAGGCGCGGTACGGTGAGGGCCAATTATGAGACGTGGCGCAATGATATTCTTTCTTTCGGATTCGGACAAAAGTTAGGCGTCGATTTGCCACAGGAGATGGGAGGTTATGTTCCGGATTTAGGATATTACGACAGGAAATATTTCCGCAGAGGGAGCAGTTGGAAGTCGCTTACAATTGTTTCGCTTTCAATAGGCCAGGCTGAAATGGGTTGTACTGTATTGCAGATGGCTAATTTTGCTGCATTGATTGCAAATGGCGGTTATTTCTACACGCCTCATGTCATCAGACAGATCAACGGGCGCGATACTGTTCCACCACAATATGCCAGGCGACATTATACGGCCGTAGATATCTCGCATTTTGAAGTGATCAGGGAAGGCATGTTCCTCGCAACCACTGGTCCAGGTGGCACAGCCAGTGGGGCCGTTATTCCGGGCATTGATTTATGCGGAAAAACAGGCACATCGGAAAATCCTCACGGCAGATCACACAGCACGTTTATGGCATTTGCACCAAAAGACAATCCCAAAATAGCTATAGCAGTGTATGTAGAAAATGCTGATTGGGGGGCTCGCTGGGCTGCTCCAGTGGCTTCGCTGATCATTGAAAAATATCTTACAGGAAATGTTAAGCGACCTTGGATAGAAGAGCGAATGTTAAACTTTGATGTATACGATAATCGTGAGGCGGCAAATTAGGCCAATATAATTTGATAAAAAAGTATTACTTTTGCCACATCAATCAAATCAACCAAATATGTTTACCATGAAGAAAATTATTTTCAGTTTTATCGTTGCCGGAATGCTTGTTTCCAACATTGCGGCACAACAGAAGTACACCGCCGACTGGGCGTCTATTGACAGCCGTCCGGTACCGCAATGGTTCACCGACGCAAAATTCGGTATTTTTATTCACTGGGGTCTGTACAGCGTACCTTCCTGGGGACCGCTACCCTCCGACGGCGCCAATGTCTACGATTGTTACGCCGAATGGTACTGGTGGAAACTAACGGACAAAAAAAACAAGGTTAATCCGTTGTTCACAGCCTTTCACAACAAACATTACGGTGAAAATTTTAAATACCAGGATTTTGTGAAAGATTTTAAGTGTGAGTTGTTCAATCCCGCCGACTGGGCAACACTATTCCGCGAAGCAGGCGCCCGTTACGTTGTGCTTACTTCCAAGCACCATGAAGGATTTCCTCTGTGGCCCAGCGTTCATTCGTGGAACTGGAATGCAGCAGATGTGGGTCCGCACCGCGATTTAGCCGGCGACCTCACTGCTGCCGTGAAAAAGGAAGGATTGCACATGGGGTTCTATTATTCGCTTTACGAATGGTTCAACCCGCTGTACCGCGAAAATCTTGAAAAGTATGTTGACGACCATATGATTCCACAGATGAAGGATCTGGTGAATCGCTATCATCCGGATATTGTTTGGACTGACGGTGAATGGGATCATCCATCTGAAAAATGGAAAAGCACCGAGTTTCTGGCCTGGTTATACAACGAATCGCCTGTGAAACAAACCGTTGTGGTGAACGACCGCTGGGGAAAAGAAACCCGTAGCGTACACGGCGGTATTTATACCACCGAATATGATCTTGTGCACGATGGCAATATGATAGATACAAAAATCGCGCATCCGTGGGAAGAATGCCGTGGTATCGGTAATTCCTTTGGCTACAACCGCAACGAAAAACTGTCGGACTACAGTACATCCGGGCAATTAGTACATCTCCTGATAGAAAAGGTAGCCATGGGCGGTAACCTGCTGCTTAATATTGGTCCCACAGCCGACGGTCGTATTCCTGTGATCATGCAGCAGCGCCTGATGGACATGGGACGCTGGCTGAAAACGAACGGCGAAGCCATCTACGGAACTGCATCGAGGGATATTGCCAAACAGCCCGAAATCAACGCTTTTTTTACCACCAAAGGCAACGATATGTACGTGATCTTCACCAAATATCCCGGCAAAACAGTAACTATCCGTAATGTCGGCAAAAATCCGGTAACCGTGACCCTTCTGGGAAGTAAAGCGCCGGTAAAGTATTCATACAGCGGTAAGAATCTAAACATTACTCCCCCAGCACTTTCCCCTTCCGACAATCCCTGTGAATATGCCTGGGTGTTCAAACTGTCGGGATGCCTGTAGAAATTGATAATTGATAATTGAAATACATCGTAATACTTGGCGATGGCATGGCCGATGAGCCGGTTGATGAACTGGGCGGGAAAACCCCGCTGGAAGTGGCGCATAAACCGGAGATAGACAATCTGGCAACGCACGGAGAAGTTGGTCTTGTCAAAACGGTTCCCGATGGTATCGTACCGGGAAGCGACGCCGCCAATTTGTCGGTAATGGGTTACGACCCCCGTAAATACTGTACCGGGCGTTCGCCTTTGGAAGCAGTCAGCATGAGAATACCATTGACGGACACCGATGTGACGTTCCGCTGTAATCTGGTTACACTCAGCGACGGCCAGCCGTTCGCATCCAAAACCATGATCGACCACAGCAGCGACGAAATAGCTACAGAAGAAGCATCAGAACTGATCAAAACCATACAAGAGCATTTGAATACTGACGAGTTCCGCTTTTATCCCGGCCGCAGTTACCGGCATCTGCTGGTATGGCACAATGGATATACAGGTAATATCACCACGCCGCCACACGATATGCTCCAGCGTACTGTACATCCATATCTTCCGAAAGGAAAAAACGCTGATATTTTGTTACAGATGATGGAGCAAAGCGTTTGCCTGCTGGGCGAGCATCCCGTCAACATCCGCCGGAAGGAGGCGGGTTTTCGCCCTGCAAATTCCATCTGGCTGTGGGGCGAAGGCAAACGACCGGTATTACCCTTGTTCGAGAAAAAATACGAATTGAAGGGCAGCATGATCGCGGCGGTCGATCTGATATTTGGTATAGGCATATGTGCAGGATTGGAACCGGTGGAAGTGCAAGGCGCTACCGGAAACATGCACACCAATTTCGACGGAAAAGCACAGACTGCTATTGATCAGTTGCTTCACTACGGTAAGGACTTTGTTTATTTACATATAGAAGCGCCCGACGAGTGCGGACACCGCTACGAGGTGGACAACAAGGTGAAATCAATCGAAATCATCGACCGGAAAATCGTTGCGCCCATCAAAAATGCTTTGGATGCATCAGGCAAAGACTATTCCATCATGATCCTGCCCGACCATCCTACACCCCTGCGTTTGCGGACGCATACATCCGAACCGGTGCCGTATATTATTTACCGTAGTACAGAATGTAGAGACAGGGCGCGCCCCGTCTCTACCTATAACGAAAAAACAGGCGCGTCAACGGGTATTTTTATTGAGGAGGGTTTCCGGCTGATGGATAGATTCATCAAAAAAATATAGTTTGTATTTAAAAAAAGATTGTATCTTTGCGCGCTCAAAAAAAAAGGTATCAATTATAAAGTGAAATATGGCAAATCATAAATCGTCCATCAAAAGGATCAGACAAACAGAGACGAGAAGATTGGAAAACCGGTATTATGCAAGAACAACCCGTAATGCGGTAAAGAAGTTGCGGACTACCACAAAAAAGGATGATGCAGTGGCGCAGTATCCTCAAGTGGTTTCAATGCTCGACAGATTAGCAAAAAAGAATGTGATTCATAAAAACAAGGCTTCAAACCTCAAATCGAAACTATCCAATTATATCAACACATTGGCGTAAATAAAAGGCAAAAAGGCGACGGGCCTCCATCCTTTCCAATTACTGACTGGGCAGAAGAAGACCGTCCGCGCGAAAAGTTAATGGCCAGGGGTGTTGCTGCATTGAGCAACGCCGAATTGTTGGCTATTATCATGAGGTCGGGCTCGCCCGAAGATAATGCTGTGGAATTGGCGCGGAAAATTTTAGCGGATTTTGACAATCAACTTGCTGAACTTGGGAAAGCAACAGTAAGCCAGTTAAAAAGTTACAGAGGCATGGGCGAAGCAAAGGCCATAAGCATTGTGGCAGCGATGGAACTTGGACGGCGACGCAGTGTTGGCGAAATAATCGAAAAGAAAAAATTTACAACGAGCAAGGATATTTTCTTGCTCTTTCATCCGATGCTCTGCGATTTGCCGCACGAAGAATTTTGGATACTGTTTTTAAATAAATCCAACTGCTATATGAATGTTCAACGCTTAAGCGTTGGCGGGCTTTCCACTACTTCGGCAGATGTAAGGTTGATCATGAAAATGGCCATCGAACGGCTTTCTTCACGTATAGTGCTTTGCCATAATCACCCGTCGGGAAGCGCAACACCCAGCGAATTAGACAGGAAGCTCACACAACAAATCAAACAGGGCGGAGCGCTTCTCGACATTATACTTGTTGACCATCTGATTGTGGCCGATAACAAATATTACAGTTTTGCCGACGAAGACGCGCTTTAAATTTCAGTTATTCAGTTATTCAATTATTCAGTTATTCATGAAAAAGACAGCAATAGTAACAGGAGGAGCCGGTGGGATCGGCTATGCGACAGCGCAGCAGTTAGTTGCTAATGGTTTTAATATCGCCATTTTTGATATAAAAGACGAATCAACAGCTTACGAAAAGATAGCGCATCTTGATGCGGCCGGATCCGATACAATGTATTTTCGCGGAAATATCGCTCATGTGGATGAATGTTACACATTTGTGGAAAAAGTCATTGAAAAGTACCGGACAATAGATGTATTGGTCAACAATTCGGGT
>Ga0209737_10000564_pt1 | contig 29735 bp, 36 predicted proteins | sample TergutCu122P3_FD_187284 | JGI IMG/M metagenome (GOLD analysis project Ga0209737, IMG submission 187284) | Cubitermes ugandensis P3 segment gut microbial communities from Kakamega Forest, Kenya - Cu122 P3 (SPAdes) (version 2) | ecosystem: Host-associated > Arthropoda: Insects > Digestive system... | reverse complement strand
ATAACTTTAAATACTAACTTCAGTTTGTTTTATTTGTACTTCAAAATTTTGTTTGTGCATTGAAGAGAGTAAGTTTAATGTTATTATTTTGTGTTTAATAATTCTGTAAGGGTAACATAAACCTTTATTTATGTTTAGTTTTACGAGTTTATGTGTACTTTTTATGATGATTTTGGTGGTGGTTATTTGCGTTTTCGTAGTATTTTTCCTCCGTCAGTGTATTCACCTGTTACGTATTCAAAGCCAACTTCTAAAAGACTGATAGTTTCGTCTATTGTTTTTGCAACTTTTACAGTGTAGTCATCTATTGTGTTTTTGTATAACGCGTTTTCAATTGTAATGTAAACTAGTGTACATTCAATGCTTTTATGTCCCAGCATTTGTTGCACATGTAGTATATCTTTTGTTTTATGATATTCCATTGTTGCTTTCCAATGTCGAAAAGTATGCAAGTGTATGTCTTTTAATCGCGGGTTTTGCAGTTTATATATCAAAGTCTTTCTCGCGTCGTGGAAATTACTTCTCAAGCTCTCATGTGTTGAAAAGATTTTTTCTGAGTTTCTTGGTAGTCTGTTTAGCATATCAACTAATTTGTTGCTTATTGGTAGTATGCGTGCTCTGCTATGTTTCTCAGGGCGTATATGTACTATTTTGCGTTCAAAATCTACATCTGACCATTTTGTTTTTGCTGCTTCGCCACCTCTTGCTGCTGTTTCTTTCAAGAACTGTAGATAAGTTGAGAGCAATCTGCCGCTACCTGCAATTAGTGCGTCTATGTCTGCTTCTGGTGGTATGTATTGAATTTTATCTTCAACTACATAATTTGGCGCATCCCAATTATCACCGTAGTGTTTCAAAAATTTATCGTATGCTGCGACATATGATCTTTTTGTTGCCTGAGATAGTTCTGCTCGTTTAGCTAAGTATTCTTTGACATCATCAGGTGTCATGTCAGTGTGTTTTGCAAGTTGCCGTAGTATACAATTCCAAGTTTTTAATGAGCTGTCTTTTATGTCACTTTTTTTCATTTCCCAAAGAAAGCTTACTATTTTGCCGTTTACATCGTTGGTGGTGTTTTGCTGTGTTTGTGTGCCCTCCCGTTGGGCGTTTATTTGTTCGGGGTCTACTTTGACCAAGTTGATGTTGCCTTCTGCCAGAAGGTATCTTGCTCGTCCATTGTAGAACTCATCGCGGTCTTGGCGTTTAGAACTACCGTTGCGGGGTGTTTTTAAATGTTTTTCCAAAACTGGGATTATTCTTTGTTTTTTTGCTTTTACTTTTGTTTTTGGTTTTTTGCTAAAGCGGTAGTTGCATTCTCGGCAAAGCCATCTCTGTACTTGTTTTTTATTTTGCAGATATCTTATTCCATCTCGAAACAGGCGTTCGCATCCACATTGAGGGCATTTTAGTTCATGTGACTGTTTAGGGGGCGGGCTTTTTTCATAAAAAATGTTCTGTCTGCCAAGACTGCGATTTTTTCTGTTGAAGTCAACCTTTCCCTCAGTCAACATTTTTTATGCCTCTGTGGAACTGTTTGTGTTAGGGGTTTTTGTTTGTTTTTCAGTGGGTTTTTCTTGTTGTTGTTCTTGGTAATGTCTGCCAGCGTTAAAAATTACGTGTATTACTGTAGAGTCTATGTTCTCAAGGTCAATTTTGATGTATTCAATGAGTTTTAGTATCAAGCATTTTCCTTTGCAGTCTGGTTTATGTTCTTGTTTTGTTTTTTCTTCAAAAAGTTTTAGGTATTCTTGTACTAATGTTTTTACTGCTACATCAGTTGGTTCTTTGGATTCTGTGTGGGGGGGGGCATGATATTTCCAATTGTTAATCCTCGGCGGGTGGGTTTTTTGTTATTTCTATTAGGTGTAGGCGTGTTGCTTCTGTTACAAATGCGGAGACGCTTCTGAATTTGTAGGGTAGAAGGACTTTGTCTTGTTCTTTGCTTTTTTGTTCAATTAGTTCTTGTACCATTGTGGCTATTTTTTTGTTTAAGCCTATGGTGGTAGCTTGCCATTTTTTGTTGTTTTTTTGGTTTTCCATTGAACCACTTCTTTTTATTGTTGTGGTCTTGGCAGAAATCGTTTTTATGTGATGTATGTATATATCTAAATGTTATATTTAACCCTTTGTATAAATACAACAACACCTGTAGAGTATGTAATATTTTAATTTAAAAATTCTGTGTTTATGTCGTTATTGTTTTACATGTGAATTAAATGTGCGTTGGTGAGTATGTTACTCTTGATGACGTATGTATATATTAGCTTATTTTAGCTAAGAATTGCTTGATTAGTTCCAGATCTGCTGTTATCATGTCTATTTTTTTACATCGATGGGCTAATACGCTAAAGCCTTCCAGTTTTTCTCCTGTTTGCAAGTATTTGTTAATTATTGTCTGTTCTTGTCTTGTTAGTATGTATTCTCTCATTGTTAATCATTGTATGGTTATTGTAGGTTAATATTAATAGTTTTCTATTTTTTTGTTTTTCTGTAGTAGTAATATTTATATATAATTATAGTATTACTGTAGTTGTAAAACAATAAAATTGTAATGGTGTGATAGAACATGCAAACTTTAAAAGTTAACCCAACAAAAACCTTAGCCGACTACGGCTATCTACAAAAAAAACAAACCCTTAACGCTTTGGAATTTTATGGCTACACTTGGGAGCAAAAAGTGGCGGGTCTAAAACTTGTAGCCCCTGCAGAATGGTGGATACTGCGTAACCGCGAAGTAACAGGCAAGTTTCTCTTTACACATGGCCCCTTACGCGGTTACATGTTTGCTACAGTCATACACAAAACCGACAAAGCCATACTCCTACGCCTACAACAACACCCATACGAAACAGTCAACGATATGGATATGTGGATCCCAAGAAGCGCCGTCCACACAATAGAGGAGGCCTAACACATGGCGAAGGGTTACTTGAACAGTAAATGCCCCAGATGCGGGCAAATACTGCACTACGCAAGACCGCAGACACGAAAAGAAAACTGCCAAAAATGCTTCATAACTTCGAACGGGAAAAAACGCGTAACAGTAATGCCATGTTAGGAGACCGCAATGTGTAAGCGTACCGTAGCTTATGTTTGTCTTAACTGTCACGCCCAATTTAGGCAGCCACAACTATTAACGGTGGATATGGGGAAACATGGCGATGTAGACATGCACTGTTGCCCAGACTGTTGCAGCGAGTTAATAACACGAGAAGACCTTACTGATTAACGCTTTTTGTTTTTACATCTCCACATGTAAAAATAGTGTATTTATGGAAAGTGTTTAAATGTTTAAAGCAAAATGTATACAACATTTATTAATAATTAAATAGATGTATTTAATTAATTACATATTTATAGTGAAAATCATGCCGATTAAAAACTGCAAAAGATTAAGCTACCGCAATGTAGTCCTATCTTCTCTGCTAATGATACTAATTATCACACTATTAATAACACTCACAGCATGGACTATAAACTCGACTTCATTAACTGATCCAGTGAAAATTTTACTAATTGGCACTAGCAGCTTAGCCTATTCTGTTGCAACACTATTTGCAACTATAAAGTCAGGCATACACTACAGTGTTAATTATAAGAATGCTAAAAAAGAATATTTTGTAAACAAAAAAGAGTACTTAGCAAAAGCAGAAACAGAATAAAACATTTTTCACAGTGAAAATTTATGGTTGATTTATCCGATAAGGCAAATTTTAACTCGCAAAAAGCAACATCAACCAAAAACAGTCAAGTAACAATAGGCTTTACTGCAATAACAGCTTTTCTAACAGTACTTATGCCTCTTATGCTAATAACCTGGTATTTTGGGTACTATAACTATTTACTTGTCTTAAGTGTGCTAACAGCCTCTTATTGCATAGCCAGCGTGGTCATTTGGAGTTACTTAAACGTTAAATATACCGAATACTCTGGTGATTATCTAATGTTTTTTGCAGCTGACTATTTTGAAAAAAACTTTGCTTACTCACAATCAAAACCACAGCGATCAGCAATCATTAGATGCGCCTTTTTGATTGCTGAAAAATTCAAGTTTGACGAAGCCGAAGTATACGCAGAGTTAAAAAATTATTATAACCTGTAAAAAACAAAAATTAAAGGGCATAAACACAAAACGTTAACTATAACGTTTAGGGTTAAGCGTTAACCATTACCATTGCCTTTGCTGTTTCGGTTGTTGGTTCTTGTTTTGTTTGTTTTTTTGCTTCTCTTTCGCATTCGTCTAGGGCTTGTTTTAGTGCGAATTTTTGAAGTAGCATGGCTGTTTCGTTTTCTGTGTTGAATTTGTACATGTGGCTATGGCCTACGTTTCTTGTTTTTGTTATTAGTCCTAATTTTTCTAGTCGGTCTATTTCTCTTATTGCGTGTCGGAAGCTTACGTTGCTGTTTTTTGCTATGTCTTGTTTGCTGTAGTCATAGTTGCGAAATACTTGGAGGAAGTCTAGGATTCTGGCGGGTGCGCTGTTGAATAGGCGTTCTAAGGTGCCGGGGTTGTGGTCTTTTTGTTGTTTTGTTGTTTTTGGCATTTCTTTTTCACTACCTGTTAGTATGTCATGTAATGTATATAAATGTTACTTATTAAATGTTTGTTATGACATAAAAGTAATAATGCTTATATAGTTTAAATGACATAGAAGTAACACGTGGGACAGGATGAACCAAACACAAAAAGAAATCCTCGCAAAACTCACCGACGAAAAATGCTTCAACGACCGCCACATCCTCGAAGAAAACCTACAAAAAAACTTTCCAAGACACAAACGCGGCACCATCAAAGACGAAATAAAACAACTAATAAAACAAGGATACATCGCAAAAAAACCCACAAAAAACGGCATGGCATACTACCTCAACATGTCCAAAATGGGAGAAATCCGCAAAATACTGGAACCTCCCTAACCCAACTTTTTTTCAACAAACAACAAACAACATAAACATTACACAAACACTTTCACCCAACCCTCCACACCCCCAACACACCTCTTAAACCACTAATTTATATCCCCATTTTCAACAATCCATAGTAAGGATAAACATGTCATTACTCATCAAAATGTATCACTGCCATAATTGTGGCAACCGCTTCACCAGACCAGATTATTGGACAGTAGAAAACCCCCAAGGCTACCCCATAAAAATTCCTTACTGCCCCGACTGCGTAAGCCAAAACATAGAACAAGCAGAATACACATAACTACGCGAGGATTGTTATGCCTAAAGTGAAAAAGGAACGGTTTGAATTCTTAGACATCGCAGCAGATGATGCTGTAAAAATTCGGGATCGCATATTTGGAGGCGTAGCTGATGTGTATTTTAAACGTTCAGGCGCATACTGTAGCACCTGCAAAGAGGACATGTGTGAACACATTCTTTACGCATTAACTGTACCCGTGGTACAAAAAGAAGTTACCCGAAAAATTAAAGCAGGCTGGAACCTACCAGACCCCGACACATAAAAAGGTTAGTTTGCCTGGTCTAAATACAGCAATATGTTTACCGCTACACCTTCAGAGAATACGTTTGTGTGTTTTGTGATTAACGTTTTTAATATTTCGCTTGCTTCTCTGTTTAGGGAAATGAAGGGTTTTAAGTCTTCAAACGTTAAAGCTTTAATGTCTAAGTACTGTTTAAATTTTGGTAGTTGTTCTTTGAATTTTTTAACACATCGGTAGACAAACGCTGGATCATACTCTACTAGTAAACCAACGGTGCGATAAGTGCAGCCAGTTAAAGAGTACAGCAAAATGCACATGGCTTGTTTAGCGTCTGTTTGACTTGATGTTCGCTTGTCGCCTAAACGGAAAAAGTAGCCACAGTCTCTACACTTATACCGCTGTCTACCTCTAATTACACCTGCTTTATATGCACTATTCCCGTCACAGCGTTTACAGACCGGCATAGTAACTATACACTACTTAACAGGTATAAAATGTTTTTACGGCCATTATTTACATGAACATTTAAAAACTCTTTAAACCCTACCAAGCACACGTTGTTGTTAGCGGTATGTAGTGTGGTCAATAATTTTCTTGGAAAAAGAAAAGTATGAGCTGGACACCTCAGTAAACTGTCCATAACCTCTCTAAAGGCGCATTAGTTTTGAGTCATAAACAACACCTACACCCCACAGTTAGCAAGGGGGAAATGGACGTTTTTCAAGCATTAAGCAAAGCAGGCCTAACAACAGGTATGGTAACACAGCATTCTGTAGTCCTAAAATTTACAGTACCAGACTTTGCTTGGTTTGAGCATAAAAAAGCCGTCTATCTTGATGGTATACAAGTTCATAACAAGGCGCATGTGGAACGTCGTGATGAGGAAATAAACAACCTCATGGAGCAGCGCGGTTGGCAAGTATTACGTATTCCTTATGAACCGCCATTAACAAAAGAAGAAATAGCAGAAATAGTTAAGCAGATACAACAATTTTTAGGTTCAGGGAATAACCACGTTTAGAAAACCGTCAAAAAACAAAAACACAGTTGATTACATAGCGCAGTTCCCCGTCGCTATTAGCCAAGTATCAGAGGACATATCTGACGGCAACGGCCTAATAGCTGTATACTACGGAAGCTTAACAACTACCGCACCGGACAGTTTAGATGTAACATTAGTTTTTCAAGATGAGCAACTACGCAAAAGTTGCCGCTTAGGCTTACTTGACAAGCTATACCGGTGGCTACGAAAAATTTTTTACGGCAGACCAGTTGACATAGAAACATTCAACCTACACCTTGAAAACGATAAAATTGTGGGTGCTTCTTTTCCATTCATATACAGCGGAGACTTTGGCTTCAAATCTGACACGATACATTTAGATTTCAGAAAACCTTATCCAATACGTGAAATACAACAGTACGTAGATGTGTACAATGTAAAGATGCCTCTAATTTTTGTTAACACTTCAAACCACGCCTTAGCCCCCCATGACAATAATCTGGAGATGACAAAAACAGTGTTTCACCATAAATTAAATGATGGCACATTATGGAGTTATGGATCACGCCTACAGGTAGAGGAAAAGTACAAGAACAAGAATTCACAACGGTAAAATAATTAGCCTTCTTTCCAGTAACATACAAATTAAATTACAAAAAAAGAAACCTTTTTCGCATATTCACGAAAATGGTCACAAAAAAGGTAAACAGACAGTGTTTTTAAAGGTAAAAGGTAGGGTAACAGTGTAAAATTGTTTACTCTTTATCTGCAGATTTTACGGGAGCTTGTAGTTCAGTGAGTTTAGCTTCTAACTCTTTGATTTTTTGGTCTTTTTCTGCTGCTAACATGTTAAATGCGATAGAGATGGTCTGTGCTAAGTCGTCCATTCGTAAGCTAATTTTAGCTATAGCCTGCTGGGTCTGCAGACTAAACTGCGGTGGCTGTTGTTGGGTTGGTTGGGTCATGCCGTTTTCACCTCGCTTAATTTTTATTATTTCTCTAGTTTTTGTAGCATTCCATTTTTAGAGGTATGTTGAAATACGTGTATCATATGTGTGATATTAGTGGACAAAATGAGTGTAAATTCAGTTTCAAGAAATGTCTTTTTAGTTGGAATAATAACTGCTGTACTTGTAGCAAGCGCAATATCTACGTTTGCAGCTACTCAATTAATTACCGTACAACAAGGTCCAATAGGTCCACAAGGACCTAAAGGCGATACTGGTGAAGCGGGTTCTCCAGGCATGATAGGGCGCACAGGTGATGTTGGACCACAAGGCCCAGTTGGTGCAACAGGCGCAACAGGCGCAACAGGACCTAAAGGTGACACCGGAGATACTGGATCACAAGGAGCCACAGGTCCACAGGGAGCTACGGGTCAAACAGGAGCCACTGGAGATGTTGGACCACAAGGAGCCCGAGGCCCAGCAGGACAAGACGGAAGCACCACAAGATACGTAATAGAAGGATCATTTGACGTAGAACAAGATGGCGACCTAATACTGTATCGTGACACTGGAACTATCATTCAAGCACATCATTATAAGAAAATCAATGCCCCTCAACTCACACTATCAGACATGCCTTTAGTAAATGTTTATGTAAGACCTGATTTTGACATTGATTATTACGAGTTTAATATTTCTCCACCTATGCAGTCATGGAAAGATTATGAGACATTATGGGTGGGTTCTATGGTTCAAAATACTGGAACTCTTATCTATGATGAAGAAAACATTTACATGTATTATAAAAATACTGCAGATGACCATAGTCCTATATATTGGATAAATGGTGAGTATCTTATAGTGATAATTAAATAGTAATTACATAGCTGATTTTTTCTCTATTTTTTGTTCTAACAAACTAATTCTGTCATTAGTCTGCTCTAATTTTGTATATAACTCTGCAAAGTGTGCTACGTGTTTAAGGGTTAGAAATGCTATGGCTTCTTCTTGTTTGCCTGTGTTTCGTGTGTATTTGTCTAACCATTCTGTTTTGTGTTCTGGGCAAGGGGTTTTTACTGATTTTCCACAGACGCAGATTATTTCGTCTTCTTTACCTGCTTCAAGGTTGTATGTTGTGTGGTAGAGGGGTTTTGTTACTTCATGAGTTAATGTTTTAAGTGCGTCTTGTTCGTTTTGGATTTCTCGGTTTACTTTTTGTCCGCTTAGGTTTCGTTCGCAGTTGAATTTGTAGCGGTCTTTGTAGCAGGCCATTGCTGCCCAGACTGATTGGAAATAATTGTTTTGTGAGCCTAAGTCGCTTGTGCCTACGGGAACTATGCTGCTGTTTAGTCCTATGGCGTAGGGGCCGTCTGCTCGTAACCAGTTAACGTCGAGTGCGCCGTGGCAGGTAATATTGCCTGAGATGGTGGTGCTGCCTGTCATAGTGACATCGGTGAAAGTGACAGCGTTAAACGTGTTTAAAAGTTGGTCAAAAGGGTTAGCTGCTCCACTAGGCAGAGTTAATGTACCTGTAACGGTAACGTTGCCGTTTAATGTTATTTTGTTGCCTGATTGCTCGTAATGAAAGAGGTTTTGACCATTAGTTGAGCTGTAAATGTCTTGTAGAGTTATGCCGTTTATAGCGGTTAAGTCGCCACATTGTATATGGTCACTGTACACGTAGTCATATCGCAGGCTAGGCGCGCCTAAACTTACAGCACCTGAAAATTGTGGAGCTAAACCGTTGTATACTGTTATTTGGCCACTGCCTGAACGGGTGCTTAGGTTGTTGGTGCCTACAAAATCGTTAGCTATTATTGCAGCCGCGTCAATATTTCCATGAGCAGTTATGTTTGCGGTTTCAAGATTGCCCCAACCCCAACCGCCTGAGGAGGGACGTATACGTATTTCTAAAGTTCTGGCGTTAACATTGTTACCGCCCTGAGCAAGCCAAATCATAGGGTTTTGCGACGGCGCCCAACCACAAACTTTTCCCCCAGCGCCAGGCACACCCGCAGGAATAAGCCCGCCATGAAGAATAGTTACGCCTTCCAAAGACGACATAACCCCTCTTCCCGCAAAATCACCTCTATAAAGCAAATGATGACCCACCATTAACCCAGGATTATGATCCGTCCCATTAGAAACAAAAACGCCATACAAGTCAAGATGCTGCATCAAATTAGGAACCGACACGCCAGGCTCTGCAATATTTGACAATTTAATAAACGCAGAGTAATCCTGCAACTGACCATGAGGAGTCATAAGCCAACGATACACATCGTTATTTTGCTCGTTAAGAAACGGCATCCGGCACTGCACATTAATAGTTTCAGACACATCACCACCACTCCAAGACCCACCTGCACCTCCTCCACCACCTGAACCGCCAGATCCTCCGCCTGCTTTATTCTCTAAAGTAACAAGCCGATTCTCATGACCCGTGTTAATAGCATTCTGCGGATTCCCAACCCTACGCAAACGAGCAGCATTAATATTTTGACCACCATTATGCCTTACCACTTCAACAAAACTTAACGCATCAAACCCATGCCCCTCAGGCTCACCAGGAAAAACAACATGCTTAATCGATAAAATACGGCAAATTTCAGGATTTAATCCAGAACCAATATGATATTGAGGAGCCAAAACATAACATAACAAATTAGCATAAAGCAAAGAAGGCTGTATATCACACATTAAAGAGTACTTACGAAAAGCGTTTGTACGGGATTGCGCTTCTGCGTCTGCTACATATTGAACAGCAAGCTGACTTTTAAGATCTGGACGATAGAGGCTTATCATTTTCTTACGCTTAGTTTGCTGACTTTGTTTGTCTTCAGCTATGGCAAAAACTTCTAACGCATCTGAGGAGGAAAAAGTTAAGCCATCAACCCAAAAATCACAAGAAAACGGGTTAGACGTATAGGTATTAGGGTGAAATTCAAAGGCTAAAGATACGATTTCCCAGTTAAAACTTGTTGCACCATCTATTAGAACCCATTTTCGGTCTGGGTGTCCAATAGCAAATTTGCCTTCTGATGGCGCGTTATAGCCTAAGACAAAATCTATTTTTTTCCATTCAAATTTGCTGATGTTTTCAGTAACCCAGCGCATTTTACGCCCAAGATTGTCAGTTATGATAATTACAAAAAATCCTTTGTCAGAAGCAATAGAGTTAGTATAGTTATGTGAAAGATACACGCTACAGTTTTCATAAGAAATGTTGCTGTAATCTAGTTTTTCGCAGTTAAACAATGGAAAGTCAAAGCGTAACTGTGGACCATAATTACCAATTACATCGCCACCATCCCAGCTATGTATCGCGTTATTACAACTGCCTTTTATCGAAGCTTTACCAACTGCAAAAACGGAGTAATCATCAGATATTGATAAGCCCCAATTAATTTGTGAACTATTATTTGTTGATAGATATTTGGCGGTTTCTTCGGTGTAGTGGTCTGATAAATTTCCAGCGCGGACGCAAACCCAATTATAAATACTGTCGCCTATGCGTGCGTTTGGGTTTACTTCTATTATATTGTTTGATTTTTCTTTAGGTAAATTATACAACATTACTCCAGTGTTTGGTACTTCTGACAGCGGAAAACTGTATAATCTTTTTTCGTCTTGATTAACAACATAAATGTAGCTGGAACGTTCACATGAGTCTTCAAAAATGTCCACTAAATACCGGTTAGCCGTTTCAATTAATTTTACAATTGGTCCTTTTGTTCCAACTGGGAAAACGTCTGTGTTTGGATTACAAACGATTTCACTTTCAGCTGCTAGTAAGCCTACGTTAAATATGTCGCCTATGTGTGCATCGGTAAATTTGGCTTTCTGAGGCAGCATTAAATTTATGAGATCCGCTGCAGCATTAACACCAGTTACTTTGACATATTTACTTTTAACTGCATGTGGTTTTGCTGGGTCACTGTCAGAAAGAACATTCTCCAAATACCCTCGAAGCAAAACGTTACCATCATAACCAAGAATTACAGGTTGGTATTCTTCGAGCAATTCTGAAGCTCCGCTTTGATTGTCTAGAATTAAAATAAATGTGGCTATAGGGCCGTCTATGTTTATTTCTAAATATTTAGCTGCATCACTAAAGTCTTTACCGTTTATAGTTGCATCAATTTTTTTCATAAACTACTTTCTCCTAAAATTTGTTAACAAAAAAATTTTTAGACAAAAGACAACGGGAATAAGTTTTAAATAATCTAAAAAGAAAACTAAACAAGTGTTCAATAATGAATTATAAACTAACACAGAACCTGTCGCTTATCGCATTTATTATTACAGTTATATACGCAAGTTTTAATTTATCAGGTTTAATGAAAAAATTTGGCGCAGAGATATTATATGGCAGAGGTGCCATTATGATACCTGTATCTTGGAGTTATTATTTTACTGAAATTTTTGTATTAACCACGTTAATCTGTGTTACTGTTGTCTTATATTGTGTTAGTCGTGTTCAGCGTAAAAGGCAAACACGTAACCCGTTACGTTTTACAACAACTAAACTGTTACTTTTACCTATAATACTGTTGAGTGTATACCCTGTTATAATTTACGTTTTACACAACCCATGGTGGTTACCGGTATATTCAGTTATACCTTTTTCGGTGTATGGTTTATTTATTTACGCATGTGCCATTCCCGTGTTACTATTTTTAATGTTGTTTTCTTTCGTGTTTGGTCGTCGTCAAACTCGAAAAGAACAACAGCAACAAAAAGATACACCTATGTATTCAGCCGTAACAGACTAACCGTTTAGCTAGAAAACTATACGCTTTCACTAATAGTGAACACTTGGTTTGGACCATCAAATGTAACTGTAAAATATTGTAATGCGCCCATGCCAATTAAGTCACTTGTACTTTCAAATAATTCGTCAGTTGAAGGTTCTGCACAAATCAAAATCATCACTTCTTTTTTACCGCTTACAAAAGAGTAGTTCTCTATTTTTTGTATAGCGCCTAGACATGAAAAAGTAACAGTTTCACTTCCATCTGCCAATAAAGTATGCGTCTGAGTAAGATCTACACCAATTGATTTTGCAAGTTGGTAAAATTTGTTGGGAAGAAAAACACCATCATAAAATCCTGTATCAATAAGACAAAGGGTTGTAAACTGGACTTGTTTTCCGTTGGCACTGTTAATAGTTCCTGTTACTTGTACAAACGCAGAATTATTACGGTACTCTTTTTTATCAACTATTATTGTCGGCAAGCTTTCCAACCTGCAAAAGAATTTGACCCGACTTTCCAAACAAAAACCTGCGAAGCTATGCCTTTGCCTTGAATTTTCTTTAACAGGGCTAACTCGTTTTCTGCTGTTTCAACTATCTCGCCAGTTGTTAACCTAATTGCGATACATTGCCCCTGCTTTACCGGATAAAAATTTACTGTAACTTCCGCTATTTCCCGCAGTAATTTCGCGTGTTCTTGATTAGATAACTCGTTTCGTTGCACTTTCTGTATTTTCTCTTTAAGAACATCAGAAAACCATGGAGTCTTTTGGTCTTCAAGATTCAATGCTTTTTCTGTAGATAAACACACGCATAAATTCCCCACTAACTAAGCAACATTACAAACATACCTACAAATTTAAACCTATAAGCCTACCTGCCAAATATGTAACATACTAAACTATCTGTTAACGGGTCTTTGATATGAAGAAGCCATAGCAACACTCTGTTGACTATACCACATGTTAAACTGTTCCCGACTATAACCCTGTTGCCGACGCATGTCATCTTCAAGTTTTTGAAATTTCTGTTTCTGCTCTTCATCACGTTGCTGCATTTTTTGATATATCATTAACGCTAAATTTAGCAACCCAATAGCGCCAAGCATGTTGCCAGCTGAAAGTTGACTTAAACTTCTCTGTATCGCTAAAGCTTCTCTTGCACCAGGTAAATAGTTTTTTAAAATTCTTTTGCCTGCTTGTTCTGCTCCTTTGATTTCTTCGCCTTCATTGTTTAAAAAATTAGTTACGTCTGTTTTAGCTTGCTTTGTATCATCTAAGGCGTCACGTGTCTGCCCCAGGATAGCGTCTAGTTCTGCGCGGTCAATAACAATTTTAATGTTTTCAGCCATCAAAAGTCACCTTAAAAGTTAACATTTACAAAGTGGAATTTACCTAACCTACTATAGCGAAGCCTTTTTACTATCTAAACCAAACTTACTATCTAAACTAAACCTGGAAAAACTTTAGCCCTCAACTCTTTAGAAGTATCATAGTAATGAATTTTTTGTTTAACAAGCTCCCTCATATCCACCCCGTCAGCTTGAGTGTTAAACCCAATTTCATAACCAATACTATTACGTCCTAACTCCCAAGCCACCTTAGATGTTGTACCACTCCCTAAAAACGGGTCAAGCACAGTGTCAGATTCAAAAGTAAACATACGCATTAACCGTCTCGGCAATTCATCGGGAAACGGGGCAATATGCCCAATTTGTCGTGCTCCCTTAAATGCCCATATACCATTAAAAAGTTCGCGCCATTCCTGCAAATCTATACTAGCGCGTTCTTTGAATTCTTTAGGCGGTTTTGGATCTTTACCCTTCTTTTTAAAAATCGCTATATACTCATAATTATAACTTACATACCCGTTTCTTGGGCGACCGTATGAACCCATTACACTTGCGCCACCACTTGTCGTAGTGTTTGAAATTTTACGCCAAATTATACTCCCAAGATATAGCAAATTTTCAGTATTAACCATGATGTCGTTTACCATCATAGCGTGCAAGGGTATTATTTGGTATGGTGTTTCTTTTGTTGCACGTAAATATTGATCACCAATATTAACACAAAAACGGCAACCAGACGCAAGAACACGAACGCATTCTGCCCAAACTTTACCAAGGTTCTTAAAATACTCTGACAAACTGTCTTTGTAACCTATTTGTTCAGGGTGGCCATAATCTTTAATGTTCCAATACGGTGGGGAGGTAACAATTAAGTGTACAGAATTATCAGGTACTTCTTTCATATCTGTTGAGCTTTTAAAAAATATTTTATGAACAGTCTTATACTGTTGTTGAGGGATTGTTTGATCTAAACTGGTTTGCATGTTCTTACTATTTCATGGCTAGAAATAAATGTTTCTAATTGTTAGCCTTCTTGTTTGTTTTGTTTTAATTTTTAAATAGTTTAAAGCTAATTTAGACTTAAGTGTTAAAGTTTGGATAACACAGCTGCGGATGTTGATGATGAGTTTGAATGTTACATATCGTTTGGGAACGTGAAAAAACAGGTCCTAAAATATTTAGACACCCATAAACATGTTAGTACAAGTGATATAGTTTTTGATTTAGGTATAGACATTGATTTAGTTGTTGAAGCGTTAAATGTTCTTGAAGAGGAAGGTTTAGTGGAAGGAAAACCCGTAAAAGTTGAAATAAACAATTCTAACTGAAGGCTTCATAGAAAGCACAGCAGACTACCTAATTTTTGTAGTCTAAATGGTGAAATGCATACAGTGGATCACTAATTTCTACACACACCTTACGGTTCCACAGACTCTGCTTTTTATTAATTATTCCATAATCCTGTGTAGCAAAAACAACTTGCTCATTTTTTAACACTTGATATTGATACGCACAAGCCACATGTATATTGTCAGGATAATGAATATTACACGCCTCCTCTATTAACCTCGATACACGCTTAACATTAGAATCATGTGGAACAGTTTTAACTCTTATGTAACCTTTTTCAAACTCTACTAAATTATCACAAACATCCATAATCTCGCTAATGTCTGCCAATAAAATTTTAGTTAATTCACGTAAGAAATCACCAATCGTTATACAACGGCCTTTATTCAAATTGTCCGCTATAAACTGTATCGCCCATTGTTCAACTTCTTTTAGAGGCCCAACAAGACTATTTCCACGTTGCCTTACAGTTCCATGATGTATAGAAAACATTTCTTCAAGAGCCTTAATATCATAAAAATCAATATAATTATCTAAAGGAATATTTTGTCTGCTTCTTGCATCAGCTAATGTTGCTTGAATAGTATCCCTTACAAGTGAACCCAAAAAATTAGTTGTATCAACGATTTTCTTCTTCACTTCATCCCTTACAGAGTCAGAAATATAACATGGAACATTGTTAACCGTAGAATCAGTTTTTAACTTATTTATTCTCACATCATTTTCGTTAAGAATATCAGATATGACAATATTTGCGTCCAAAAAGAAACATTTCGCTTTTTGGACCACCAAAAATTAAGACCCCCCGTGTAACGAGTTGGAAGGCATAAGTAAAATATTTCTAATCATCTTAGCAGTCGGTTCATTTGCATCAACTATTTTACATGAAACATTTGAAGCCTGTTCAAGTAATATGTTTTTCATTTCTTTTAATTTTACGTCAAACTCTTTACTTAACTGTTCAAATTCAGTTGCTTCAATTTTGTTAATATCCAAAAATTTTGGCCAATTTAACTCATTTAATGATTCTGCATTCCAAATAATAATATATTTTTTAAGACGTGAATAAGCATATGAACACTCATCAAACTTGTTAATTATTGGGTCTAATTCATGTTGCATAGCCACTATTTTTTTTGCGTACATTTGATTACTTCTTGAATATTGCGCTGCAAATTCGTGCGCCCTAACTATTTCTTGTACAGTTCTCAAGAAATCATAGTATACGCTATCGAAAACAGCAAATTTATTGTAAAATGTCAAAGGCAAATTAGACATTAGAAACCGCTGTGCTTCTATATCTAACCTGCCATTTTTTTCTTTTTCAAATCGGTGTTTCATAAAAGAAATAAAATTATAAAACGGTTTACCTCTATCTGAACGGTTCATGTTTTTTATTTCTTGTTGTAATTCTACATCATTTTCAAACCGTTTAAGACTCATATTAGCAAACGCTTTAATTAAATCTGGAATTTTGAACTTTTCAGGAATAGATACTGACGTAAAAATTTCAGTGTTATCAGCTGTGACTAATTCTTCAAAAGTGTTTACAGGTTTAGTGGGTTCCAGTTTTGTTTTAGTTACTTTGAACCGTATGTTACCTAATTTTGTGTTTTCAGTGATTTCTACTGGTTTTATATCAAGTAAGCCAAATCTTAAACTATTTTGTGGATAACTAATAGTTTGAGAAACACCCAAATTCAATACAAGCACCTTGCATGATTTGTTAGTAGTATCCTGTGTATTTTGGCTACCATAAAGTTCCAATTATGAGTTAGCTGTGCTGTTTATTAACTTTCCTTGTTTTCATAGTGTTCCAAAACAATTTAGCCTTCTATTACGATTAATTCTTTGTATAGTATTTCTACTGATCCCTCTATTTTGTTTTTCAATTTCAAAATGCATTTGCAGTTTGGGTGGTATCCTACTAGCCACACGGTTTCGCCTGCTTGTACTGCAAAAGGAAACTCTGCTAATATGAATGGGCCTCGGTATAGGGTGCCGTCGAGTTGTTCGCAGTGTAGGCAGCAGTCGGCGGCTGTTATGAATTCGTATTCAAACTCGAAGTCTTCAGGGTAGAACCCAATGTTTTCGCGGTCTGTGCAGATTTGCTCAGCCTGCTCAAGTTTGTCTAGTATCGTGTCGAGGTTGCCTGCTACAATTATTGTAGGCGCAGACATCCTTATTTTACGCCTTGCCGGGTTCTAAATATTCAGGATTCACAGTCACGCTAAATCCTTGGGCTTGCAGGTTTTGTACGTAAGTGTCAAGAGAGGAACAGTGAACTTGTATAGTTAATGTTTTTGCTAAATTTAATACGCCGTTTATTTCGTTCATATCTTTATTTTGTAGTTCTTGAAAGGTTAAGACCCCTTTGAATTTAGCAGTTACCGCAGTGCTTATCTCCTCTGCTACCGCGTGGTCGCCTCTGTCTCGTAGGGCTTGCAAAAAATCTTTAAACAACACCCTATTTACTCCCCTTTTACCATCCTTTATTTTATCTACCAGTTATGCCCATGGTGTTTTAGTGGGTTTTCCGCTGGTTAAAATTGTTAACTCTGTTCCTTGCTGTTTAGCCAAATTTTCAAGGTTACTCTCCATCCTGACTAGCAAAGTGTTTTCTGTGTCAAATTTTACAGTTCTTGTTTTACCATCGCCACGTTTCTGTTTAACCTCAAAAGGCAACACTTTATTATCATCACCATCATGCCAGTACCCCCCATTTTCTAGGTTATCTTGTAGTTCCCAGCTGTCAATTGTTACAATTATTACGCGTTCTTTATGTTTATGCGTAAACCCCTGCGGACCAGAGTAACCAGGTACAGTTCGGTGTTCCGCAACATCCCCACCACCAACAGCGCCTGCCCTATGCGCAAATACCATAACACCACTATACGTAACACCGCCCACCGTTACAGACACGGGATTGTTTCCACTAAAAATTTTATCCTTCACACTCATCCATTTATCCTCCTAAACATTATTTTTTTGTTATTCTTGTTGTTTATAATCAGACAAATCTTCATTTGTCCGAGTTACTAAAATTGAGTTACAGTACAAGTGTTGCTGCTTCACTGTTGTATCATGGGGGTTAACGCTTTTTTCACGTCCAAACACTGGGTTATTGTAGAAAAAGCTGCATACGGCTTCGGTTGTTTTTTCTAAGAAATCAGTTACACGTTCGCTGCGGTATGCTGGGTTATCTATTGTCCATAGGTTTATTTCGTAAACTTCTACTGCGCACAACGGTACGGGGTAGCCTTCAGGTGTGTTATGATGTCGTTCAGCTACGCGGTTTACTTGTTTAACTGTGATACATATGCCGTAAAGATTATTTTGCAAGAAAGAATTAACTAAAAAATCTATGCTGCAGCGGCCAAACACTGTAACCGCGGCTTTTTCTTGCTCATTTAAACAATCACATTTTTTTAGGTATTGTTGTAATTGAGTAATTAACGTTTTAGTATGCGTCATACCTGTGGCTCCTTTTTGTTAATTGTGGAATTTGCCGACTGCTATGGGAGGTGGCTTTATGGTTTCTTCAACTGCGCCGTTTTCTTTGGCGGTTTCTACCCATTTTTCTAGCATTGTTTTTGCGCTTTCTCGGAATTCATGGATTTTTGTGTTCCCTTCCGGTATGCTTCTTTGCAGGTAGAGGCCTGCGGCGTATAATTCGCAAATATGTGCTATGCCGTCGGGAGTTTTTTCTGGTAAGGTCAAGTTTTGACTTTGTAGGGATCCGTTTATCCAGTCTGTGGCCATGACTAGGCATTTTGAGAGTACTGGTGTTATTAATTCGTCACGTTGGGGGTTGAATTGTTCTGCGTATGTGGCACGTATTAGGATTTTTGCGTTCTCTAAGGTGCCGTAGTGTACGTATTTGGGTGGTTCGTCTAGTCGCCAGACGGCGTAAAATATGATGTTCTCGGTGATTGTGACGGTTTGAGGGTTTACGGTGTTGGCGTTTATGTGGTGCATTTGGTTGTTGTATATCCATCCGGTGAATGTGTAGCCGTCTTTAGATAGTTGTTTTGGGTTTGCTTGTATTGTGACTTGGTCTTCGTAGTAGTAGGTGGTGTTGTCTATGGGTGGTTCGCCTGTGCCTATGGTGTTGTTTGGCCAGTTGGCGTTGTATGTTACTTTGTAAATGGTGCGTGCTAACCAAACCGCGTATAAGTCTATGTTTTGTGTTATGATAAAACTGTTGGGTGTTACATTGTTGCCGTCTACTGTGTAGTCGGGTGCTGGTGCAAGTTTGGTTGTGGCCCAGCCTGTGAAAATGTAGCCTACTCTGCTTAGGTTTTTTATGTTTGGTCGTACGGATACTATGCTGTTTTGTATGAACTGGTTCTGGTTCTCAGGCACTTCTCCGCTGTCTGCGTTGTTTGGGTGATACGTGACGGTGTATCTTGCTATTTGCTGCCACACTGGGTACAAGTACACTGTTGACGATGGCATAACAAACGTAGACGGTTGAACGTATCCGTTATTACTTACCACATAATCGGGCACTGTTGCAGCCCCAGTGGTGGCCCATCCTATGAAAGCGTAGCCGTGCCTGGCAAGATTACCCGTATTAGCCCTAACTGTGACAGTGTCACCTGTTTCGTAAAGACCAAAATCAACAGGAGCAGCACCATCCTCTGCACCATTATCACGATAAACTACTTGGTGGTACTGAATTTTCTCCCATATCGCATATAGTACCACGTTAATGCTGCCCATTATAAACGTAGACGGCACTACAGAATTGCCTGAAATGACAAAAGAGGGCGCAGTTGCATACTGATTAGACGACCAACCCCTAAGCCTGTACCCTGATAGTGTTAGGTTGTTTGGGTTAGCTTGCACCGTAACTGTGGCGCCAACCACGTATTCTGTAACGTCTAAAGGTGGACTGCCTAAACCCGTTTCGTTATTTGGCCAATTAGCCCTATACTCCACCGTGTACGTTACGGGTATGAGTTGCCAAACAGCATACAAAACCACATTAGCAGCGCCAATAGTGAACACATCTCCTGCTGTATACTGCGCTGTTGACGCTGACGAAACGGTAGCCCAGCCCAAAAACTTGTAGCCATCCCTTACAAGTGCGCCCTGATTAAGCACACCCACATTACTACCCGCATAATAGGGACTGTTAACGTCAACAGGCGCAGACCCACCAGACGCGCCATTACCATGATACGTAACACTATACTTAGTGTCCTCACGCCAAATCGCAAACAACACCACACTACTGCCCGTGATGGTGAAGGTTGCGCCTGGAAGATACAAAGCGGTAGTAGAGGAGCTGTTCACGTTCCAACCAAGAAATGAATAATTTGCTCTAAGAAGCGAACCCTGACCAAGAACGGTAACAGAGGCGCCGTCCACATACGTTTCCCCATCAACAGGCACACTCCCCGAAGTGGCACCATTAGGCTGATACACTACACTAAAGAGGGGTACAGCTTGCCAAACCGCAAACAAAGTAACATCCAAAGCACCCATAACAAACCAGCCAGGCGAAACTGTATTACCTGAGACAACAAAAGCGGGTTCAGAGGCGTTACTAACCTTAGCCCAACCCAAAAACCGAAACGTCGCACACGCTAAATTGCCCGGATTAGCCATTACGGTGACGGTTTGCTCCTCAAGATACAAACCCTCATCCTGCGGCACCGTACCTGTGACTACTACGCCAGAGGGCGCGTTACTATCATAATACACATGAAACATTGGCGGAGGAGGAATATCATCACGCCGCCAAACCGCATACAACGTAACATCCTGCGTGATAGTAAACTTTTGACCAGCCAAATACTGAGGAGAAACGGCGAGTTGGTTTGTGCTGTAGCCTAAAAAGATGTGATCATCACGCAACATTGTGCCTTGACCAAGTACGGTGACTGTTGTGCCTGGCTCATAAGGCGAACTGGAATCAACTGGTGCCGCTCCCGAAGTTGCGCCATTATCAACGTACACAACAGAGTAGCGGATGATTTCCTCCCAAACAGCGTAAAGCGTAACGTTCGCATTACCCATAGTAAAAGTGGAGGGTGAAACAGATGAGCCTGATACGGTAAAGTCTGGTACCGCTGCGTTTGACAAGTACGCCCAGCCTTTAAACACGTACGTTACTACGCCTGGCAACAGGCGGGGAACTGACCCATCATCCTCACGTGCCAGCTCTCCAGGATTAGCTTGCACGGTTACAGTGTTACCCTGATAATACAAGCCATTATCCACAGGCACAGAGCCTGCTGTGGCGCCGTTACCATCATACGTAACAGAATATTTCGGGTACTCCTCCCAAACCGCATACAACAGGGTGTCCTTAGAAATGGCAAAGGTTTGCCCCTGCGTAAACTCTGCCGTCGTTGCTGACGAGTTAGTAGACCAGCCAAGAAATGTGTAATTACTCTTAAGAAGCGAACCCTGCCCAAGAACCGTAGCAAAATACCCCTGATAGTAAGGACTATTCCCGTCAACTGGTGCTGATCCGCTGGTGTGGCCGTTGCCGTTATACTCTACTTTGTATTTTGGGTAATCTTCCCACACCGCATACAAAACAGTATCCTCAGAAATGGTGAAAGTAGACCCGCCAACATATAGCGGCACACTTTGACCCTTACTGGTATGCCAACCCTTAAAATTATGAAGAGTACACGTCAAACCCCCAACATTACCAAACACCGTAACCTGGCTACCCACATAATACGGACTATTGTAATCCACAGGCACCGTACCTGTGCCTTCATGGCCATCCATTCTGCCAGCGTCATATGTAACCTTAAACTTTGGATTCTCAACCCAAACCGCGTAAAGAGTAACGTTCGCATTGCCCATAGTAAAAGTGGAAGGCAATACAGATGAGCCTGAAACAGAAAAATCAGGCACAACAGCTGACGAGTTGGTGGCCCATCCTTTAAACGTGTAATTTGTTTTAACAAGGTTGCCCGTGTTAGCAGCCACAGAAACAGATGCGCCTTGCTCATACAAGTTGCTATCTGACGGAACCGACCCACCTGTATGGCCATTACCGTTATACGTTAATGAATATAAAGGTGCCCAAACCGCATACAAAGTAACGTTTGATGCGCCCATAATGAAAGTGGAAGGAGTTACAGTGGAGCCTGACACTGCAAAATCAGGCGTAACCGCAGAAGCTGAATATGCCCAACCTTTAAACACGTATCCCGAACGTACAAGACCGCCAGTGTTAGCAGCTACAGTTACAGAAGAATTCTCCTCATACACACCATTATCAACAGGAACACTACCCCCAGATGCGCCGTTGTCATAATATGTTACAGTGCAAGGTAACGGGTCACCACGCACCTCACAAACAAGACGCATAGCGGTGTTACTTTTCCAGCCAACATAACTCTCATCTTCATCATGTTGTGTATTATAATATCCGGCGTTGCCACAGTTAAACACTTCATTATTAGTTGCAAATGAGTGAAAAACCCTTGCGTCAGTATAATAAAAAGGGTATTGTATTTGGGTGCATTCTATGCTAAAACAGTATATTTGTCCTTTAACTGTTTGAAAACCCGAAGGAAAAACAAAAACGGTCTTATTACCTAAATGTGTCGAGGGAAAATTTGTACCCCACACACCATTAGAACTTGCAAGACTACTACCAACAGGTAAATCATCTCCAAATGTTTTTTGTGTAGCGTAAATTCTTGCAGTAAACAATGATTGTTCAGCACTTGGTTTGTCTTGGGTGTATATTGTTACTTCTACTTCACGCAGCTTTGAACCATCGCCAATAAATGTTTGATAAACAGCCGAAGACGTATTTGTAGGTGCTTGTGGATAAACTGCGGTTATCCTGTATGTATCCCAAACCCCTACCGTTCCAGATATGTGTTTAACGTACGCTATTTTATGTGACGCCATAGTTTGTTTGCTCCTAACAGTTTATGTGAATTTGTAAATATGATTTTGTGAATTTTGTTAACTAGAAAAAAGAAAAAAGAAGGGGGTTAGTTTGTTTGGTCTGTAACGTGTTTAGTTGCAGACTCAGGTTTTTCAGGTGTCTGTTTGTTTGCTGTTGGTGTTGGTTCTTTTGTTGGCACTTCATTAACCACCACTACTGTGGGGTTTGGAGAGATAGTGATGCTTAAGGGGCTAAATTTTGCTGCTCTTTCGCTACTGCACGGGAAAACATCGCCTTTCTTGTATGTGCCATCTTCAAAAGTGAACATGTCAACAATCACGGTGCATTTAACTTTCATACATTTTCCTCAAAAATTTTGTTTACTTGCTTATTGTTGTTTCTAAAAAAAGAAAGAATGGGGCTTGTTAGCCTATGTTTGATAGGCGACATAAGCCTAATGGTTGGTAGACTACTGGTAACCCGCGGAAGTACACTCGACCGAAAAGGTTGCTGCCGTCTTCTAGGTCGGTTATTGCTGTTTCAAGGGTGGTGTCTTCGGCAAGTATTAATTTGAAGGCTTCAGCATGCTCCACAGGGGACACTAAACCTTTACCTGCAGGAATAGTACCAGACGCAATAACTTCACCGCCAAGTAGCACGTTTTCTTGTGCCCATTTACGCCAAGTATCACCAGTAGCGGGATCAATGCGTTTGCCCATCATTGTGTACTGGGCTGGGTTTAAGATTAGGTTGTAGGGGCCTTCAAATCCGTTGTTTAAAAGTGCAGCTGTTGACAATGTTAGGGCGGTTTCAATGTTTGCAGCGTTACTAAACGGTAAGGATGTGGCTATGTCGTTTCCTGCGGCTGTGTATAAGCCTTTGATGTGGTAGTTTGTGCCGTTTTCGCTCCAGCCAAGTAGTAACATTTCATCTATGAGTCTTGTTACTTTTAGTGCGCAGGTTTCAAAAGTAGTTGTGTCAAGGGGTGCGCCGTTTCTTTGGCTGCTTAGTAGGTCGTATTTGCCTATTTTGCCTTCTTTGTGAATGTAGGGTATGGTTACGGATTTGCGTTCTTTTGTGGGGGCGTCTATGTTTAAGCGTCCTGGCCATGCCCAGTCTATGTTGGCAGGGGACATTTCGCCTGCGGTGTCAAAAGCGTAGCTTTGGGCGCCTGGGTCAATGTTTTTTACGGCTTTAAAGATTTTTCGTGCTTTAAGGCTTATTTGGGTTGTTTTTGTTATTTCGGTTTCAAGGTATTGGTATTGTTCAGGGGTTAGGTAAGTGTCTGTTTTTCCAATCATTCTTAGGGGTTGCATTTTAGATTAAGCTCCTTACTAAAATTTTTCCTGCTTCATTTACTGTTTCTTCAGCAACAGCTAGGGGGGTTCCTGTGGTGTGGGGTGTGAGTGTTCCGTTTGCGCCAGCTTCCAATATTTGCCCTTTTGCGGCGGCTGTGGTGGTTTTGCATACTAGGATGATGCCTGGGCCGTTGATTATTGATGCGTGTGCGCCTGTTTTGTATGGGGTGTCAATGTTTAGGGGTCGGTCGGGTGCTCCTGTGTGTTCGTATGCAAAGAATCCGTATATTTTTGCGCCTATGTCGCCTGTTTTTGCCTTTGAATCATCAACACCTGCACATGCTGTATCGCCAGGTAGGGGAGTGCCTTCGACTTCTTTGGATTGCATACGTAACCCACGGGGATCACGGACAAGGGCGTTTAAGGGTCGTACTTGACTACGTTCCTGAGTGGACATTACACAGTTCCTCCTGTGGTTGGTTTGATGTCGGCGCCAAAGGTTGTTCGGCGTGGCATGCTTTTTGCAAGTTTGTCTGCTTCGTAGGCGGCTATTGAGGTAAATGTTGAATCACGGTTCTTCATTAAGCACGTTTTTATCAGGGCTAGGTCGCCTAGGGTTTTTCCTGTTAGTTCGTGTTTGGTCCAGTGACCGTCGGAGTTTTCGATGATTTCGGCTATTAGGGTTTCTTTTGCTACTTCGTCTTTGATTTTTTTGTCTTCTATTGCTTGTTTTGCTATGTCAGTTGCTTGGGAGAGTTGGTCTTCTAGTTTTTTTATGTGTATGCGAAAGAGGTCGTTTTCTTTTTTTAGCTGAGAATCCGTTGGAGGCAACGGATACGCGAGGTAAACGTCTGCCTCTGTTATTCCAGCTGTTTTTAGTTTGTCTAAAATTTCTTCTTTTGTTGGCATAACTTTTTTTGCTCCATAATTTTGCGTTCTAGTTTTTAGTCACCATTTGAACAGTGTGGGTGAACGATCATACAGATCGAGAGCTTGTCAGGATGTGACTAAGACACGTTTTGGAGGATTTTTTGCCATTGCCGGAAAATTTGGCGGGACTCAGCAAGTATGTCAGTTTTAACTTCTGACTCCATTTGTGGTGGGGTTTGTTGTGTGGGCGTTGGTTGTGGTTGGGTTGTTGTTTGTTGTTTGTCTGTTTCAGGCACTATGGGTAGTTTTCCTGTGTCTATTACTTCAAGTACGTCGGGGCCGTAGTGGTCGTAGAGGCGTTGTCCTGCGGTTTGCCAGCCTACTTCTTTCATGTGACGGCATACTGGGCATTTTTCTAAAATTGTGTTGTCGATTTGAATTTTTGAAGTGTCTGCGCCTATGCCACATATGGGGCCTGGGCATCTGCCTGCTTCAACAGGCGCAGCAACATGCTGCAAGAAAATGTTACGCTGCACCAAATCGTACTTTTCACCATTAAAAGCGCCAGATGTCCAGTCGAGCTCACACACAAAGCCTATTGACACATCTTTAAGGGAGCCGTCTTTTAAGCCGTCAATAACGTAAGGTGGTACTACTTCTTTAAACCACGTAATATCAGCCCTTACTCCTCGGCGGTTTGGGCGTTTTGTTTTTGGGTCAATTAAATCTTTTACGAATTGAAAATTAGTTGCTATGCCATGTAGGTCTTTGCCTCGTACTAAGAGGTTGTTTGTGTCTTCGCCTGGATGCGCCATGGTCATTATACCCACGGCTCCAAGACGTTGCGCGTACCTGGTCATTTTTTCTAGTTCATCAGCAGGCTTATACGCGGCGCCATACCCGTAACTATGAACAATCTCAGACGCAATAACCGCCGACATAGTTAATGTTTGATCATCCTCCTTAACAACTGCCTTATCAAGAATTGCCTGATCAAACACTATCCTAGTATCATTTTTGCTTGGTTTTTCTTCTGTTGTCATAACTTTTTTGCTCCATCTCTTTGTTTTTCTTTTTTTCTAGTGTTTATAGTCGTAAGTTTTTGGTTAATCGTACTAGTTCGCATCCGCAGTGGGGGTGGACGCGGGGATAAATCAGGTTTGCATCCCTAATTTCAAGGTACGGAAATATTGTGCGTAGTTCGTCGCCGTAAAAAACTTGGCCGTTGTAATGAGCGCAATCTTCGCACATGTTCTCATGGTCACTTGAGACAAATATCCACTCATCTAGTTTACCAAAAAATCCTAAGCCCCTAAGGGATTCTGGCACCCAACGTTTGTCGTTTTGTTGGATAAGGCGTATGGCGCTTATTATGCTGCTAAGTCTCATGTTTGTGACGCTTCAAATCTTTAGGCTTAGCTTTCAAATCAATTAGTAAAAATTTATCAGCCTGCAGTAGTTGCTCAGTTGGTGTTTCTTTTGTGCCTTCTTTTGACTCAGGGGGTGGTTCGAAGAGTTCGGTTAATGTTGAGCCTTTTAATTTTTTACCTTGCTCATCTGGTAAGGCTTCAAGGTCTTCCTCTGCTCTTACTTCATCAATTGTCATGTACTCTAGTTTTATTTGATTTGCTCGGACACGGTCAAGCTCTACTTTAGCTTTATCTACCTCAGAGAGCTCAAAGGCGCTGTTCCAAATGATTGCGTAATTTGTAACAGTTTTTTTGCGGTAATCCCTAACAGCAGATTTAACGTTATCATTATTGTTTGATACTTTTAAACGCGCAATCTGCCCGCTTTCAGCTAACCACATTATAACTTGATGTATGACGCGTGTGGGTTCACCGTTTTGTATACGACTTATTACTTTAAAGTAGTCTTGCATGTTTACATCAGAGCCTGTTACAGCTCCTGCTTGGGCGCCTACAAGTTTGGCTTGCGGAATACCTGTCGCTATAGCTATTTGCTCTAGATTTGATTTAAAAAATGGTATAGGGTTTAATGCTGAACCTGCGGCGCCTTTAAAATCAAGCGTCACCCCATCATTCTTATCTTGACTGTTTTGTATTAGGCAAATGTAGCTTCGGTTCATTAAATCGCTAAATGCGCCTGATGATACGTAGGCGTCTAGGGTTTTTTGGTTGGTTTTCTCTGGGAATGATAGGACGGGAAAACCGCCGCCGAAGCGGAAGAGCCATTGTGCCGCGCCCCAGCGTATGTTGCGTCCACAGGTTATATCATCAAATACAGGCGCTAAGACTGAAAACTTGTTATCAACCTCAATGCACCGTGTATAATGCACATAAAGAATGCGGCCGTCGCCTTGGTCTATGCGGTAAATTTCAGGCTTACCAAACCGCAAACTATTAACATCCAAAACTTTCTTATCAACAGTGTAATCGTTAGTTTTTCTGCAGTCTTGCGTTTTTGGGTATGTTTCAAACTGCAAAAGCTTAGCACCTTTCCGCAGCGGCTTCTGTAGGTCAGCGGTGGTTTTTGCGTCATCAAACGCACAGACAAGTAAACTTTTTCCATAAATGCGAGCCTGCGTTAATGCTTCAGTTAACACGCCCTGAAACCCTAGTTTTGTTAACTCGTTTTGTACCATAGTGTTTAGGTCTATGTCGGGGTTTTTTGTTTCTAAATCATCAACATAGAACCATTTATCTGTCACGTCTGCAGCGACGCCATAGGTTAAAAAATGCGCTACTGGTTCTCGACAAGCAGCAAACGCATAATCCGCATCTGACACCGCTTGACCAAACCCAGCCCCCCTACCATTAGTAGAGGATACACCTGTGGCCTGCTCAAAATGATCCCCCACAACATTTAGACTATCAGGATGAATGATTAGGCCTCCATCGTTTGTAACTTTAACTGCCATACTTTTTTTACTCCATAACCCTATTTTTTGTTTTTTAAAATAGTCTAAATACCGGTTCAGCTGGTATGCTGTTGCGTAATTGTTCAAAAGCACCTGACAAAGCGTCTACTTGATCATCATGACCACCAAGGGGGAAGGCTTCTAGTTCGTCTAAGAATTCAGTGTTCCAAGTAGCTTGTAGTATGCGAAAGTTGCCAGCATCCCAAGCAGACGACACAGGCGCTGCACGTTCAGCTTTAGAACCAGACGTTTTCACGCCTCTGAAAATGAAGCCTTTTAACACTTCTCGGCTGTAATAATCAATTGTGTCAACACCACTACTGCCAGGTTCCTGCTCCATAAACACAGGCGTAGTAAAACCGTCTTCCATGGCAGTGTTTTTAATTGTTAATTGCACATCCGCAGGCACTTTTCGCGAACGCCGTACATCAGCCACATAATAAACGCCGTCTTTTTCTGCAAGCTTAACACCAACAGTGTAATCGGGGTCTTTATTATTCTTCTTTGGCACTGTGGAGGCTTTATCCCAAAAACGTACAAAACTTAACCCTGCAGGTAAAGCCAAAACGATTTGAGCTTTCTCACGTGTAAACAATGTTCCACCGTGACGAGCAGACCAATCTCCAAAGCGGTATTGCCGTCGTGTAATAGGGTCAAGTTCAGCTAAACTCTTCTCGTACTCGTCTTTATCCAGATGCGGATTATCTTCAAGTAAAGCCGGTACAAACAAGCGACCATATAATACACCTTCCAATAGGAACCGTCGATATACCCATTCATGACCCACACCGCCTGGGTTAGTTGCTGCTCTCATACGTAACGGAATAGGATTATCCTTTAACTTTCGAAGTCGGCTGAAAAGATAGCGATATTGGCTTTCGGTGAATTGGGTTAACTCGTCAAAGCCTACAAACTGAAACTCTGCACCCTGATAGCGGAATTTGTCAGCTTCCGTTTCCAAATAACCAAATGCAAGTTTAGCTCCTGAGGGAAAAGTAAACATGTGCTTTTGCTCATTCCAAGAAACCCCATGGCAGCCAAGTAACCATTCCTTAGCACGATCCATCAATGCCCCAGGTAAGTTTAAGTCGCTGTAGGTGCGTCTGAAAAGTATGGCGCTATAGTCTGGTTCTGTTACGTATTTTAGGGCTTCCATTAAGAGGTAATCTGATTTACCCCCACCAGCAGCACCGCCAAGGAGGATTTCTTTTGCGTCTGAAACTAAACCTGTAGCTTGCTTAAGAGTCGGTTTGTGAGGTATGTACTTGTTTAGCAGTATCGTCTGAAGAAATAGTTGTTTCTGTAGTTCCGTCTTCCGTTGTGAGGAGGCTATTGTATTCAGAGAGCATAGATTTGACATTGACTGTCACCGTTTTCTTTTCAGAAATTTCCTGCTGTACCTCAAGTTTTTGAGCTACACCTGATAGTGCAAGTTTTAACTCGATTGAGGATTCTAGTTCGCCTTTGATTGCTTTGTGTTTTAGGTTTTCAGTGCAGTAAAATTTTAAAAGGTTCAAGTCTTCTGTTGTTACCTTGTCCATTTCACTAGCTATTTCGGTTAGCCAGCGTCTTATTTTTCCATCGCCGTTAGGGGTGTTTAGGCCATATGTTTTTTTGAATGCTTCTCGGTTGAAAAGGCGGTCTTTTAGTTGCTGGCGTAGTATGGGCATTAGGTATGTTTTTGTGTATTTTGGCGATGGGCTGGAAAGTTGTGCATTTTGTGCATTTTGTGCATTTTGTGCATTTTCGGTTTGCTGTTTTGGTGGTAGTGGTAGCCCTAAGGCTTCTTCCCAAGATATAGACATACCCCGAGTCACCTACTTCTTGTCTGGTGTGTATAGCAGACTAGTTTAAATTTTGCGCTGTATTATAGCCTTTGTTATGACGCATAGTATAGATTTCCGTGAAACCGCCATAGCTTACAAACAAAAAGGACACACAATAAAACAAGTT
>Ga0209737_10000562_pt1 | contig 29852 bp, 22 predicted proteins | sample TergutCu122P3_FD_187284 | JGI IMG/M metagenome (GOLD analysis project Ga0209737, IMG submission 187284) | Cubitermes ugandensis P3 segment gut microbial communities from Kakamega Forest, Kenya - Cu122 P3 (SPAdes) (version 2) | ecosystem: Host-associated > Arthropoda: Insects > Digestive system... | reverse complement strand
GCTCCATACACAGCGATATATGCCTTTAAGGGTGCTGAGAAGCAGGGTTGGGTAAATTTCAGTTTCAAGACAAAAAATACCTTTCCCTGCATACGCACCTTTTTGTTTTCGCCACCTGCCAACAGGCGCACATAATGGCAGAGGCTCTATGTATCAAAGTTATTCTTACCCAAATACCAAATGTTATTACGGATTAGGGAACAAGTGAACGAGTGGACAAGTGAACGAGTGGATGAACTCCTAAGATATCTTGTATGTAAACGTTCTTTGGCAATATAAGTGTAGCTGACGGCGGATTGTTTTTCGCCTAAAAAGGGCATCGCCAAAAGCCTACAAACGACAGAAAAACAACCCGTGAGGTGCTTAACTGTCCGGTTTGTAAAATTGTGGCGATTTTTTTTTACGGACTCCTTCATACTAATTTTTATGAAGCTTAAAAAATTTGTGCAAAAATAAAAAAAAAATCTAATTCAATATTTATTAGTTTTTTTCGGATAAAAAAACTTAACCAAAAAATAAGAAATTCTTAAAGACGGTTACGTTTTTTTAGTATTTTTGCCTTTAATATCCTTAAAATACAAAATTTAATGAATACATTGAATATGCGCCTGCTACTTCCCCTCTTTTGTATCCTCTTTCTAACCATAGGTTGCACTGAAGTTAAACGTGAATATTATAGAAATGGACAAATTAAATCTGTTACCCATTACCGGTTTGGAAAAGAAACAGGAACAACCGTTCACCACCATGAGAACCTACCTGTTAGAATACTGGAAGTAGAGATGAGAAAAGGAAAAAAACATGGAAAATATATTACACGATATTTTAACAACAATATAGAAGTAAGCGCTTTTTATAAAAACGATGTGATTGACGGTATAGAAATGCATTACTATCTTTCTGGAAATCGCTCAAAAGAGATACATTACACAAAAGGGAAAAAGAATGGACCCTCAATATCTTGGCATAGTAATGGTTTGATAAAAGAATCGGGTGCGTTTGTTAACGATTTATACGATGGAATTTGGGAAAATTACGACGAAAGGGGGATGCTTGTTGGGGAAGGAACTTTTGATAAAGGCACAGGAAAACGAACTATTTATGATGAGTTCGGTCGAATACAAATGGAAACAAATTATGTAAATAACAAAAAAGATGGCCTTGAAACCCACTTTTTACCCTCCGGAGAGATTGATAAAACTTATCTATTTAAAGAAGACAGAGTGATTGAAGTAAATGGCGTTCTTGTAGAAAATATGTAATGTTGCGTTTCTTTATTTTTTTTCTTATGTTTTGCAACGTTCTTGTGCCTCTTGCACAGCAACAAGGGAAAAAAATAGCCGTGCGCGCCGAATGGCAGTATCACGATGCCGCCTACCTTCCCGGTGTGGACAGACTCATCGGAAACGTTGTTTTTACGCATGAAAATACAATAGGATACGCAGATAGCGCCTATTATTATAAGGATGAAAATAGAATCATTGCTTTCGGGAAACCGGTAGAAATATTTGTGAACGATTCTGTTACATTATATGGAAACAGGGTATTGTATGATGCCGAATCAAAAACTTCAACCATTTCGAGAAACGTTATTTTAAAAGATAATTCTTCAACACTTTATACCGACAGCTTAATTTACCTTACCGACAAAGGGGTTGGATATTATGTAACAGGTGGCAAAATGATTTCAAACGAGGATACACTTACCAGTAGATTTGGTACTTATAATACGCATACCAGCATCGCACAGTTTCAAAAAGATGTAGTTCTAGTAAATCCCACTTACTACATGACTTGCGACTCATTCAATTATCATACAACTACAGAAATTGTCTATTTCTTATGCAGAACGCACTTAATATCAGATGAAAATGATATTTTTACAAACGCAGGATGGTACGATACGAAAAATAACTTCTCGCATCTGTTCAATAGTGTTAAAATAATCAATAAAAACCAAGAATTAACCGCCGACTCTGTTTACTACGACAAAAACTTAGCCTTCGGAAAAGCGAAAAACAATGTTACACTCGTGGATACAGCGAAAAGCTTTATCGTAAAAGGACACTACGGAGAGTACTTGGAAAACGGAGGATGGACATGGGTTACCGACAGCGCCCTATTAATCATGATTCATAAAGAAAAACAAGATTCGCTTTATCTTCACGCAGATACTCTAAAAGTACTCTTCGACTCCGTGCAAAATACAGAACTTTTGTTGGCCTACTTTCAAGTGAAATTTTTTAGCAAAGATTTTCAAGGTGCTTGCGACTCGCTGATTTACAATGTAATAGATTCTGTTGGATATATGTACTATAACCCCGTGGTGTGGCACGAAAAAAATCAACTGTTTGGAGATACTATTAAATATACTGTAATTGATTCGCTTATATCTCATATTGAGCTGCTAACGAAAGCTTTTGCTATTGTTGATGTGTATGATGAAGTTGAATTTAATCAGGTCAAAGGGAAAAAAATGTTAGGAATTATTCGAGACCAGAAGTTAGTACAAGTGGATGTTCTCAACAACGTTGAAGTGGTGTACTACGTGATGGATGAGGACACTTTACTGTTGGGTATCAATAAAATAGAATCGAACGAACTAAAAATATTTTTAAAAGATAATGAGATTGAGGAATTGCGGTTTTACGAGTATCCCGACGGGAAGTTTTGGGCAGACAACGAATTACTTATGAACGACAGAATATTAAAGGATTTTCGTTGGCTTAATGTGTATCGTCCAAAAAAGATAGAAGATATTTTTTCGAATCCTGTTCCAAGAGAGAAGCAAATAAAGGTAGTTGAGCCGCTGGAGGAGTGATTTTTTAAAAAACATTTTATAGTTTCCGAGCTAAACAAAAAAAAGTTATCTTTGCCGCCCCAAAAGGGGAACGTACTTTGAACTATTGAAACTATGCCGGTGTAGCTCAGTTGGCCAGAGCAGCTGATTTGTAATCAGCTGGTCGGCGGTTCGAATCCGTCCACCGGCTCAACATAAAGGGGAGATTCCAGAGTGGCTAAATGGGGCAGACTGTAAATCTGTTGGCGACGCCTTCGGAGGTTCGAATCCTTCTCTCCCCACAAAACAATTTAAAGTTTAAAATCGTAAATTTTTAAATTGAATTTGCGGAAGTAGCTCATTTGGTAGAGCGAAAGCCTTCCAAGCTTTAGGTGGCGGGTTCGAGCCCCGTCTTCCGCTCAAAACCTCGAAAACTTTTAAAAACCACCCATTTGCGTTTGCAAATGGGTGGTTTTTTTCGTTTTTACCTCGTAAAAACTCCCAAAGTGCACAGCCGGTAATATTCATTAAAAAAGGCTCTCCGAATTGGAGAGCCTTTTTTAAATTAAAAATTTCAGAACCTATCTTTGAATAGATACTTTCGTTGTAGTAAATTGGTTGTCTGAGGTTATGCGAACCACATAGATTCCATTAGCAACATCTAAAGTAATTTCATCAAGAGCGCCTGTGGTTTTGCCTTGCCATACCACACGGCCATACATATCCATAATAGATACGTCTTGCACAGGTAGAAGGTTTTTGTTCACAATGTAAACCACATTAAGATTGCTATAGATAGAGAAACCCTCTAATGCACCTTCGTCAATTCCTACGATGGGGGTGAATTGAGCTTCAATTTCTCCGTCTCTCTCTACATAAACAAAGGTGTAAGAAGTAAGAATTCCCATATTGGTTCCGTTCACTAATACTTTAGAAATCTCGTATCCTGATTCTGGTGTAATGGTATAAGTAATATCTTCTCCATAAGGAATTTCAGAGATTCCTTCGGGGCTAATATTCCCGTTTCCTACTGCAGAGGCTTTCATAGTAAACCTTACTTTCTCGAACGATACTTCAATAGTGTTGTTCGCATTGATATTCAAAAATGCATATCCGCCGGCAAGTACAGCCTCAGTGTTTTCTACGCCATTAATCCACACTTGTTCAATTATATGTCCTCCGGCAGGTGTGAAGGTGAAGAATTTGTTCTCTCCGTGGTTAGCCGCAATAGTACCTGCAGGGTTAATAAAGCCGCCTGTTCCTCTTACTGATGCATTAATTGTGTAAGTTTTCAATGCAACAACCGCGCTAATAACGTGAGGTGCTGTAACATTTACAAAAGTATATTCCCCTGCGGCTACAGCAGCAAGGTCGTCGAAACCATCCACAAATACGTTCACAAGTTTGTATCCCGGACGAGGAGTAAAGATATACCTAATCTTGTCGCCGTGGTCAACATTAGTAACACCTTCGCCGGCTATAATAGCGCCTCCGTTGATTTGTGCTGTGATAACACAATTTGAGTTAACCAAAGCCGTAATCGGGTAAGGAATTTTCTCAAAGCATACATCAAGCGTATGGTTGCTTTCAATCGTATAGAAAGTATAAGAGCCTGTTTGGATTGCAGGTGGGAAAGAAACGCCATCTACAATAACCGAAGAAACTCTGTAGCCTTCAAGCGGAAGGAAAGTAAAGATTTGTGTTTGGTGGTGTTGGAGTTGCACATTGCCGACAGGGTCAACTGTTCCGCCTTCACAAGCCGTAACGACAACTGTCCATGTAGCGCGTTTGAACGCTACAAAAATAGTGTGAGACTCAATAACCTCCTCAAAGGTGTATTGGAAATAGCCTACTTCATAACCAACAGGTTCCGGTGCACCATTCACCAATAGCTGGTCAATTACATAGCCGGAATTTGCTTGGATAGTAAAAGTTTGGTTCGTGCCATAAGGTACGAGTACGGTTCCATTGGGAGTAATATTTCCGTTGGCACCGGCTTGGGCATAAATTACAATATCTCTTAATTTGAAAACTACATGAATGTGGTGGTTGCTTTGAATATTGGTAAACCAGTAAGCACCGTTAATAAGCGCTATTGGGTTCGAAACGCCGTTAATATAAACGGCTTGAATTTCCCAATTATCTTCGGGGATAAATAAAAATTGCTGATTGGTGCCCAAATCTACACCAAGTTGAAGTGAATCGGCAAGCGCTTCATATCCAACAGGGATAACCTTACCGTCACCAGCGAAAGTCCAGGATATAGTAAGGGGAGCTTCTTTAAACTCAACATGAATATTATGATTATCTAATATTCTGGAGAATCTGTAATTTCCTGTTCTTGGCATAACTACGCCATCAAGTTCAAAATAGTCAACCATATATCCATTTAAGGGCAAGAAGTGATAAGTTGTATCGTGGCCACAGGGGTAGGTTATAGTACCGTTCGGGTCAATAGTTCCGTTTGCTCCTGCTGTTGACGTTATTGTATAATGAGGAAACAACGTTTCAATAGTAATGAACGGAAGCGGAACATTTTGATTTGGAAACTCGTAGGTAGTTTGTATAGGTTGAGGTACTCCATCGAATTTAATACCGCTAATTTGGGTACAATCGTCGGCAGGAGTGATGGTAACGGTACCGGTTTCACCGCAAATCAACGGGTCGGGGCTTAGCACAACATTTACATAACCACCACCCAAAACTTCATAGTCAACGGTAAATTCTTTGATTCCCATGCTGAGAATTTGAATATTTGGCACCATGCTTGAGCGGGTACCGACTTGCGGAGATGTCATGTTAAATAGTGTTCCATCGCTTTGATAGTATATTGTGCGGTCGGAAGGTGTCATAGTTGTTGCATGGCCACCGGGAGCAGTATAATTTGTGGTATTCATCTCTTTATAGGTAGCAATACATAAGTTACCACCGGTATAAACAAACGGTTGATCTAAAGTAAGTATTATTTCATGGGGAGAGGCAACAGGAAGGGTTATCGTACCGGTGTACACTAACTCGAACTGGCTGAACGGAATCCACGCGCTTGTACTTGCATAATTGTTTTGGGTTGTGTTCGCCATACGAACAGAAATGGGTTTTGGATTGGTTAATGCAGTAGTAACATTGTATTTATATCTTATTTGACTAATTTCTGTTCCCGGCTCCAATCCAATTTCATTAGCGTGATAAATAGATTGAACCATACAATTCCCCCAGTTGAAATTGAAAGGCATTGCACTTGAGGTTGTTGTGGCGGTTCCAATAATTGCCACAGCGGGGTCTGACGCACATTCTGACAATACTTGTACAGCAAAAAGCGGAGTTTCGTTATTGGCAAGATTTGCATCGCAGTTAATAACCACTTGTCCTTTAATGTTTTGTGCGCCAATCATTGCGATTGGGAATGCAAATGGAACTGTAACAGTTGCGGTTGTGCCTGGCGCTAACGGGGTAGTAACAGTGGTTGTTCCCAGAAGTTCGTTGGCTGCTGTTAATACGTTTACAGTATAATTATTGGCAGCAGAGCCGGCGTTATTTCTAACGGTTACGGTATAGGTGGCTGGGTCTAAAGCAGGAATCATGGTTGGTCCGGTAATGCTAACGGCTTCCATTTCAACCATAGGCTGTATAGCGCAAATATTAAAGATAATATTATTACGGCTTGTTTCTCTGGCAGAGGCTGCCGGAGGAGCTGTTATTCCGGGGAAACTAGAATCCGAGTTCCAACGGAGCACTCTATTGTCGGGAGCAGTGCTGTGTGCTAAATAACGGTTATCTCCGGATAAACCGGTATAAACACCGTCAAGATTGAGAAATGCAACCACCAAATTACCACCGGTATATTCAAAAGCATTATTAAACGTAATGGTAACCCAACCCGGAGTCATACTTATAGTACCTGAGTAAACTTCTGTTAACTGCGAAGCTGGAATCCATTCTGCTGCAGTTGTACCACCGAAAGAAGCTTTAGTAGTATTTCCTACATAAATGGTTTGATTGGCTCTGGAGTTAGTAGGATAGTCAGTAGTATATTGGAAAGAGAGCGAAGTGATAGCGCCTGCCGGTACTCCAATCTCAGAGGCAAGGAAAATTTGCTGAACATAAGAACGATTAAAATAGTAATCAATGGGATGTGTTCTCACAGCAGTTGTACCGTTTCCAATTTGTTTGTCGTTACAAGCCATTACGTCGCACACTTCAAATTTCATATTGGGGCGTATATTGTATGCAAGCATATTTGATGCTGTTGGAGCAGCAGGATTTATAGGACCACCTGAATCATGATAATAAGTAATTGCATAATTTCCAGTAGGAGTGGGTGTAGTAACACGGAAAGTGCCAACGCTCGTGCCCAAATTACTGCCTTGGTTATTAAGAACAGCCACCACTAAATTGCCACAAGTATAAGGAAATGGTGTATCTAAGTTAATTTTAGACCACTGATTAGTATTATTAAATGTAGCAGGGCCGGAATATACTAATTGCAATTCTGAAAAAGGTATCAAATCTTGTGCATTGGTAAAAGTGTTTTTATTCGTAATACCCATATAAATCTTTACATCTACTGCATTGTACGGTGTAGTATGTATGTATTCGAATGCTACGGATTTTATTTCCCCTGTTTTGCCAATGGCATCAGCAGAATAAATTTGTTGAGAGTAAGAATAATTCCAGTAAGTATTAATTGGGGAGTAGTTTACTATGCTTGTACCTGTACCTACAATTTTATCTTCACAGTAGTTAACCTCTCCAAACAACGCGGTGAGGGTAATATCTTCTGTTACAGTAAAAGTGTATGGGTTAGCGGTTTCTCCGTTGCTCCATTCTACAAAATCGTAACCAAAAGCAGGGGTTGCGGTAAGAGTAACAGTAGCGCCATGAGCATAAACACCGCCACCGGTAACAGAGCCAGTTCCTGCGGGAGAAACCGCAGTGGTAACCGTAACAGTAGTAATATCTTCTAATACCATACGAAGCGCAAGAGAGCCGAAAGTCGTTTGTTCAACAAGACCTGGAACACCTGTATAGCCGTAGCAAACTCTTCCCGGCACACCGTCGTAAGCAAGTCCTATGTTTGCTGTTGTAGATTGTTGTACGCCCAGGAAGTAATCGCCAGGAAGCAATACAGTTGGTGTAACATTAAGTGTAATCCAAGCCTCCGGCGCATCTCTGTATGCCGTAGCAATAACGGTAGGGGTTCCGGTAAGCGTTAAACCGTTTCTTCTGCATACAATAATATTGTAATTTTGAACACCTGTTGGGCTGGCACTAAATCCTAATAAAACCTGATTCAATTGAGTTGCCTTTGTAATAGTGAAAAAGTTTCCTAAGGCGTTGCCTGCCGTTGTATATCCCACTCCAGCAAAATTAGAAGTACCTACCCCATCAATAGCATACAAGCCATCAGTGATTTCAAATGAATAAGTTTGCGTGTTATCGCTCGGATATTCATCTGTTTGGTCTGAAGACACATTATAGTTTACATTGTAGGTTCCTAATGCAGTTGGAAGGAAAGTAGCTGCCGGAGCAGGAACTGTCATCAAAGCGGAAGTAGTAAGTGGGGCTAAAGAAGCAATAACCGGTGATACTCCGATAGGTGTAGCCCCAAGGGTAACAGTAGTTTTTACATTAGTTTGCGCAGCCAATCCGGCATTCACTGCTCTTGCCGCTGTTGCAGGGAAAGGTATAAGCCCTGACTGGAATGAGGGGACTTTCGTGTAGAGAAATCCATTGGCAAGCGCTTCTAAGTCGTTTTGATATGGGTCAACCTTAATACGCACACAGATTGCAGCTGTTAAGGGTGTTAAAGCTGTTGCTGTAGTAGTAGCTGAATAACCTACTCTTCCTTCCCCGTTAGTTTCTCCAAGTATGCCTATATTTGCGCCGGTTACGGATACATAGTAGCTTCCCGGTTGTAATAGAATTGGAGTGGTAATGTTAGCGGTTGACCACGCGGTAGTAGAAGCCGGTTTTGATAAACCTGATTGGCTCACCAATGCTGTTGCGGATATAGTATTAGGGGCAGTAACTTCATGAATGGCTATCCCATAAGTGGATGCGGTTCCATTTTGATGGAAGTGAGCTTGAATCTGAGAAACTGTAGTGGGTTGAGTAAATGTGAAAATATTTCCATATCTGGCAGTAGCGGTTCCTGTCCAAAGGCTGGTAAAACCGCCGGTTTCAGTTGCAAATGTATTTTTCGAGCCGGTAACTGCCCGTGTAATTGTGTTATCGGCAGGATTTGCATCGGTTTGAGTTTGTGTTACATTATAGGTTAAAACATTGTTTCCAAAAGGAATGGTTGTGTTTGTAATAGGAATATTTACATTTTCCGAAGCTCCGGCAGCCAAAGTAGGCAATGCGGCTGCTGTTCCAATGGTAGTTCCATTCATTTGCGCAGTAGCAACAACGTTGGTTTGAGCGCTTGAGCCAATGTTGTTTACCGTAGCGGAAAGTGAAGAAAACATAGGCTGTGTGGAGGGAACCTGAGTATAGGGATAGATGGCGGATATTGATAAATCATTGTCGGGAAGATTTAAAACCTCTACATCGTCAATCCTCCAGCTATGGGCATCAGTACCTGTATAAACAAATGCAATATAAATAGACTGGTTATAATACGGAGTCAAGTCAACGGCTATTCTACTCCATGCGGAAGAAACCTCGGCACCCTGTAGAAAATAGACTTCTGTAAAAGCACCGGGAGCAGTATTAGTGGTGGTTGAGATATATATTTTGCTGGTGCCATAGAAACTGGGGTCTCCCATATACGACCTGAAAACCAATGCCATATTGCCGCTTGCGGGCATAACTATTTGAGGGGTAATAAGCCAGGTATTCTGCGTACCTGTTGTAGTATAATTACGGAAAGCACATCCTCCGTCCCAGAGGGGAGCGGCAGCACTGTGTACCCAGTTTCCTGTTCCTGAAACCTGCGTTCTTGTCCACTCTGTGGGCGGAAAAGGAGTAGCATTTGTAAAGGATTCTTTCCATGGGAATGTAGTAATTGCTCTCGTAGGTGATGTTTCTTTGATAAACTCCGCATCAGAAAAAGATAACTGCGAATAGTCAATTACAACATTCGGATTTTCATTGGTTAGCGTAACCTTTTCTCTTAATTTTGAGGAAGCTTCATGTAGTTGAAACTCTTGTGCATTTACCGCAAATCCGATAAAGGCAACAAAAAAGAATAAAATAATTTTTTTCATAATAAATTGATTTTTGGTTAATAATTATTAATTGTTTTGATTTATTAGCGTCATACTTCAATACCCATTATATTATAATGAGCCTGCAAAAATATATATTTTTTAATAGGGCTGGAAGATTGGGGATTTTTTTTGTAAAATAATGAATAAAGATATTTCATATTTTTGCCGAGTAAAATAATGATTTGTCGCTTTTATGAATAAAACAATCAAAATTATCCTTATTAATGTAGCAGCGTTTGCAGTGCTGTTGCTGCTTTTGTGGCATCCCATTCGCCATATAATAAAAAACCATCCTTATCAATATGTTTATTTTAATGAATTAGCAGGTGGCATAAGCAAAGCGTATGGCAATTACGAAATGGATTACTATTATCATTCTACAAGAGAGGCTTCGGAATGGGTAATTGCAAATGCAAAAAAGTCGGAATTGGAAACCGGCAAAAAAATTAAAGTAGCCACATGGCACGCCGGCTCAGTGAATTATTTTTTCAGAAAAGATACGGCAGATTTTCAGATTACTTTTTCAAGATGGTATGAACGAGGCAATAACGATTGGGATTATGCCATTTTTACCATTACAGGCATGATGCCGGAAGAGATAAAAAGCCCCTTGTTTCCACCAAAAAATACTGTGTATCAAATAAATGTTAGCGAAAAACCTATTTGTTTAGTATTAAAAAGAGAAACAAAAGATGACCTTGTTGGTTTTAAGTTGAAGAACGAAAAAGAGTTTGCCGCCGCCATTGCACATCTTAGTAGAGCAAGGGAAATTGATCCTACAAACATCTCTATCACAATGAATCTGTTAGAATCATATTTTAATGTAGGGAAGGTGGACACGGTAAAACTTATGCTTGAACAGTTGTTGGCGTATGTGCCCAAATATGAGCCGGCCAACTATATTCTTGCCCACTACTACTCCTATAAAGGGCAGCGAGACAAGGCGTTGAAAGTGCTAAAAACAATTATTGAGCACAATGTACAGTTTAAAGCAGCCTATCATCTTGCTTTTCAATTATATGTTCAACAGAACGACTTTAAAAACGCTGAAAAATTGATGGTAGCGCTTATGAGTATCAATCAGATAGATGAGAAGGGGTTTGAACAATTAATTTCGGTATATAAAGCGCAGGGTTTAGATGAGCGTGGCGCTTACAAAAAAGCGTATAGAAAATATGCGGAAGCGCTTGAAAAATCAGGGAAGAAGGATGATGCCAAGAGATATAGAGATGCTTTAAGAACTCTTTAAGCAATTACACCACCGCCCACTACATCGTTTTCTTCATAAAACACAGCAGATTGTCCGGGCGTTACTGCCGAAATAGGATCATCGAAATCGCATCGTAATCTATTATTTTCTTCATGGGTAATGGTTGCCATAGTTCCGGTATCTTTATATCGAATACGCACTAATGCGCGGAAATTTTCCGGTAGCGCTGCGTATTTTGAAATATTATAATCTGTTACAAATAATTGTTGAGAGCGTAAATCTTCTTTTTCTCCCAGAAAAACTTTGTTGTTTTCGGGGTCTAACTGCATTACATAAATGGGGTGTCCCGCAGCTACTTTCAATCCTTTTCGCTGTCCGATTGTGTAAAACGGGTATCCTTTGTGCCTTCCGAGCCATGTTCCGTTTTTGTCGTAAATAGCTCCTCCGCGCAATGCTTCGCATTTTTCCGGTTGTTGCATTTGCAAAAAACTCCGGTAATCTCCATGTGGGATAAAACAAACATCATAGCTCTCTCTCTGCTCTGCAATAGAGGATATCCCAAAATTGTGGGCAAGCGCTTTTACTTCCTCTTTTGTAAACCCGCCCAATGGAAAAAGGCACCGTGATAATTGCTCTTGCGACATTTTCCACAACACATACGACTGGTCTTTTGTAGAATCTTTTCCCCGAGAAACAAAAAAACGGTTGTTGTCATTTTTTAAACGCAGATAATGGCCGGTAGCCACTTTCTCACAACTTAGTTGATCGGCATAATGCAGCAATGTTCCAAATTTCATGGTAGGATTGCAGAGCACGCATGGATTGGGCGTCCTGCCGGCAAAATATTCGTCAACAAAATTCTGAATCACGGTTTGCGCAAAGATATCTTGAATATCAACTATATGATGTTCGATATTAAGTTTTACTGCCAAACATTGGGCAGCATCTATAAAATGGGTATCAGTGTTATTTTCTGTTTTGCATTTGTACGTTTTTTCGTAACTCCACATTTTCAGTGTAATGCCAATCACTTCATACCCTTCTTGTTGCAACAAGAAAGCGGCCACTGAGCTATCCACCCCACCGCTCATGGCTAACAGTACTTTCGGTTTTATATTATGATTGTTTTGCATTCATTCAATGGGCAAAAATAGTTTTTTTTATAAAAGTGTATTTTTGCCACAAATATTATAAGAATTAATTAAGAATTTATGACCCAATGATTTTACCCGTGACCTATTATCTGCACCATGACGTTGTTTCTCTTGCGAAAGATTTGATTGGAAAATATCTTTTCACAAAAATAGACGGTCAGCTTTGTGGAGGAATTATTACCGAGACAGAGGCTTACAAAGGCATTGAAGACAGAGCCTGTCATGCATTTGGAGGCAGAAGAACGCCACGCAATGAAATGATGTATGCAGCTGGTGGGGTTGCCTACGTGTATCTTTGCTACGGGATTCACCCTTTAGTAAATGTGGTTACCAACCAAAAAAATATTCCGGATGCTGTATTAATTCGTGCGATAAAAGCCACTCACGGCGAAGAATTGATGTTGAAACGTACAGGGAAACCGCAAATGGTTACCCAAGTAACCGATGGACCCGGAAAAGTAACAAAAGCTTTAGGAATTACTATTTCAGATAATGGCGAACTGCTCCAAAACAATCGTATTTGGATTGAAGACAGAGCCTTTGAGGTATCGAAAATCAAAATAGAGAATACGCCAAGAATTGGTGTGGGATCGGCAGGAGAAGATGCGAAGCTATTGTATCGGTTTAAGGTAATAACCTGAGTTCTGTTTTCAGTGTACAGAGATTGTGATTAATTCTTAATGATTTTGGTAGTTATCCGATATATTATGGTTCCAGCGGGCAAATGTAGCCGTATAAAAATTATCTGCAATCATATACTAATATATGAAATTTGAGAAGGTAAAAATACCAGGGCAAAATCATTAAAATCCTTTATTAGCATTCTTTCAGCCCAATAGGAGATTGAAAAAGGCAATTTTATTGACAAGTGTTAAAAATGTTTTGTTTTTCGGGTAATGAAGGTGTTTAAATGCACCTACCCCACTATTAGAACTGCATTGAACTATAAGAATAGTACCAACCTTGCGAGGAAAATTCGTCAGGCTGCCATAAATAAAGGCGGAAAATTAGTTGAGAGTATTAACCCATAAAATATATGTATTATGACTATCAAATATTTAAAAGAGCAATTAGAAAAACTTGGGGTGCGGGAAACTGTTCGTAGAATCAACATCCAAATAGATGGGCTAAAAAAAGCTGTCCGTATAATACATAACAGTATATTTTGTTGCCAAGTAACGAATGAGTAACAATCATTGCACTAAAAAAAGCAGTACAAAGGAAAATAAATGTACTGCTTTTTGATATTTTGTGCTTATGTAAGTATCTGTATTTGTTGTTGTTTGTTTTCTTTTGATGTGGTTATTTTTTCTCTTGTTTTCTTTTGGGTTTTGGGGGTAGGCTTTACAAATAAAATAGCCCACTTTTTGCAAGTATAGGTAACAAACGGACAACAAAACAGCATTTTTTTACTACTTTGGCGGGTTTTTCAATGGCAAAGATATATTTTTTCGGTAATAGGCAAGGGGGGTAAAGTAATCAATCAAGGTGTGGTAAGGTATAAGAATTTTTTATTATTTTTTTACGCAGAAGGGCGAACTGTATTTATTGTTTCACGTTGTTTGAAATAAGCAACTATTTCTTCTTTGCTCATTTTTAATAAAATATCATTCAAGCGGTCGCGTTGTTCGCGCATGAATTGTACGGCATCAAATTTTTTTTCTAATGTTTTCATAAGGCAAATTCTCTTGGTGAACGTATTTCTAATAAAGAATATCCATTTTTCAAATTTATGGAGTTGTAGCCTCTAATTCGTTGTACATTAACAATATGCTTAAAATTCCAACTTACTAAATAATCGGCTTTGTGGATGGTGGCTAATGCAATATGCAAACAATCGGAATAACTTGCTTGTCCCACTACTTTTTCATTAATATATTCGTTTGCTAAATCAATTGCTTCATCAGAAGTTTCAATAAAATGGGTATAATCGGCTTTAATTTGAGTAACTAAGTCTTTAACGTGTTGGGGCGCGTTTTTAAGTTCTTCTTGGGTTAAGTTAGAAAACAACAAAATAAATTCATTATTAGCAATTCTATCAAAAAGCGGTTTGGTGTGTTCAACAAACTCTTCATCATAGTAGCCGCCAAAAACGGAGGTATCTAAATAGATTTTTATTTTGTTGGTCATAGTCTAAAAATTCAATGGGCAAAAATAGCACAATTTTTTGAAATTAAAAAAAATATTTCAGAATGAACAAAAAGCCACTTTTTACTCTTTTTGGTATTGTGGTATTACTTTTGGGAGAAAGTGTGCGGTTTGGGCATAAGCAACTTGAAATAACGGCATATTTTTTGAGGGTATAAAACACTCAAAATTTTATCTTTTATTTCTATAATTTTTTTCAAATACACTGCCTATTTATCATTTTTCGGGCGAAAGTCTTGCATTCATTTCTTCGTGAATTTTTGAAGCTAATTCAAAATCTTCTATGTCGATGGCACCTTGTAAGAGTCGTTCTAATTCTTGTAGCGGCATCTCATGGAGTTTATTTTCAATAAAAATATCTAATTCTTCGGGTTGAGGTTCTATATCGGGTTGAAATGTTTCTGTTTTCTTTTCCTTGCGCGGTTCGGTTGCAAACTTATCAAAAATATCTTTTCTAATAAAAATAGGTGCATTCATTAGAAGTGCAATAGCGATAGCGTCGGAGGTTCTCGAATCTAATTCAAGAATTTTGCCGTTATTTTGGAGCGAAAGATGTGCGTAAAAAACTCCTTCCTCGTAATGATAAATGGTAATGCTTTCCAAATTATAATTAGCCTGCTCCATAAAATTTTTAAACAACTCATGTGTTCCGGGGCGGCGGGTTTGGATTCTATTGAGCAGTAAAACCAACGTACGAGCTTCTTGTAAGCCGATAACTATCGTCATCTCGCGTCCTATTGTTTTATCGCGTACAATTAGAGCAAAGGCTTCCGATGGCGTTTGCGAACTTTCAACTTGAAATACTTCTAATTCAATATATTCAATCATTATTTGGGAACTATATTTGCTTTGGGTTCAACATAATGTGGAATATTTTTGCGATAGATAAAAGAGTAAAGCAATAATCCTAATCCAATAACTATGAAAGGGATGCTGAGCCATTGCCCAATATTGAGTGTCATATCCAGTTCGTTATTTACTTGTACTTCCTTAACAAACTCAATGAAAAAGCGGGCAGTAAAAATTACAGTAAGCAAAACTCCCACTGTTCTCCCCGCAGGTATATTTCCTTTTGCAATTTTAAAATAATAGTAAATCATAGAGAAGTATAATGCAAAATAGACGAGCGATTCGTACAATTGTGCCGGATGCCGCAGTGTGTTGGCCACCCCTGCACCGCCATAGATAAAATTGAACGCCCAAGGCACTTCTGTTACGCTTCCCACAATTTCGTGATTCATGAGATTGCCCAAGCGCACCATAGCCGCAGCCACCGGAATGGCCACACACAGTCTGTCTAACAACCACAAAGCGTTCATCTTATGCTTCCAAGCAAAATAAGTGAGAAACAAAATGAGTGCAATTACCGCCCCATGACTTGCCAACCCCTGATAACCAACAAACTCCCAATTTTCATTAAAAGGAAGTAGCACTTGTAAAGGATAATTAAAGAAAAACTCGGGTTCATAAAACAAAAAATGTGCTAACCGAAGCCCAACAACCGTCCAAACTACGCACCAAATCGCAAGTTTATCGAGTAGTTTTTGCGATAATTTTTCCGTTTTAAAAACTTTCGACAAAGTGAAGTAGGCCAAGTAGAATCCTAAAGCAAGTAGCATTCCGTACCAGCGAACCGCGAAGGAGCCCAAAGAAAATAGTTCAGGTGAAACGGACCAGGTAATGAAGTTTAAAGTGGAAAGCATATTTTTTCGTTTGCGGCAAATTAACATAAAAAACTTTGAATATCGCCCCCCCCGCGAGAGTTTGTTTTACTTTTTTTAACCCACTATTTTTTTTAAATAAAATATTCTTCAAATTTGTTTATTTTTGCATCCCCCTTTTATATCAAATAAAATGCCACTTATTACGCCCTCTTTTGGATTACTCTTTTGGATGATTATCGGCTTTGGTATCCTTTTTTTGGTATTGGCCTATTTCGCATGGCCAGTGATTACAAAAAAAATTAATGAGCGAGAACAGTTTATACAGTCGCAGCTTTCGGAGGCGGAATTAGTTAGAGAAGAAATGAGAAATCTTAAAATAGAACACCAAAGAATACTTGACGAAGCTAAAGAAGAACGAAACAGAATTCTGTTAGAGGCACGTAATATAGTAGATAAAATAAACGAAGAAGCGAAGTGCCGCCGCGAGAAAGAAACCGAAATACTTATTTCGGAAACGAAAGAGATTATCGAAAATGAAAAAATGAAGGCGCTCACTGAGATTAAAAACGAAATTGCTAACCTCTCATTAGACATGGCGGAAAAAATTCTCCGAGAAGACCTAAAAGATTCTACACGACAAAATGAGCTGGTGTGCAAATGGATAGAAGAGATGACGTTTGAAAATTGAATTTATTGAAACCGTATAGACATTGTAACTAACCCTTTAAATATTAATATTTTATGAAAAAGACAACTTTATTTTTTGCACTTTTGGTTTTTATAACACCAATTTTGTTTGCTGTTCCGGCGTATCCGGAGCCAGTAACTACTACACAACCTGATGGAAGTGAGATAACTGTCAGGATAAAAGGAGACGAGCGTATTAATTGGTACGAAACATTGGACGGATACACATTGCTATTCGACAAAAACGGCTTTTTTGTTTATGCCTATTTAGATGGCGATGGGAATTTACAGCCATCTCACGTAATTGCCACAAATATTGAAGAGCGAGATTTTGTAGCCAACACTTTTTTAAGTACTATTGATAAAAATTTGTATTATAGTGATATGCAAAGACATTTCATGCTACAAATTTGGCAGATGGAAGATGAGACTTATAGAGAGTTTGCAAACAAAGAAATGCGAGGCGTTCATCTAAAAACCTTATGTGCATTAGTGGACTTTCCGGACAAAAGTATGACTTTTGCAATAAGCGATTTTGAGCCTTTGATGAACCAGTTAGGCTATACCGGAACAGGAATCTCAGGAAGCGTAAGGGATTATTTCCGAGAAGCTTCTTATGGGGATTTCGATTTAGAGGTTACTTTATGTGGACCTTATACTGCGCCAAACAACCAAGTTTACTACGCGGGCTCTCAAGCAGGTCAAGGATCTTTACGTTGCGGGGAACTGGCTACATGGATAGCTCGACAAGTTGCTGCAGAACCGCATATTAATTTTAATGATTTTTCCTCTACAAACAATTTTATAACCGGTTTTCATTTCATCTTTGCAGGCAGGTGTCAAGCCTCAGGTGGAGGAGCCGGAACTATTTGGTCGCATGCAGGTAATTTGCAGAGTTATGTTTCTAAAAATGGAAAAACAATAAGTCGCTATTCTTGCTCACCTGAATTAAGAAGCCCTACAGCTATTACTACGATTGGCGTAATTTGTCATGAAATGGGGCACGCCGTTTTGGGTCTTTCTGATTTCTATGATACTAACTACGAAACCGGAGGCAAGTACGATGGCACAGGAAGATGGGACTTAATGGCTGAAGGTTGTTATAATGGCTCTCCAAGTGGTAGTTGCCCTTCGCATTTTAACCCCCACTCTAAAATTCTAAAGGGATGGATAACTCCCATAGTATTAAGTAGCTCAACAGAAGTAGTTGATATGCCCAACGCCGCTGAAAATAGAGTAGTGTACAGAATTAATACTACAACTCCAAATGAGTACTTTTTATTGGAAAATCGCCAACGTATTAAATTCGACGCAGGTATTCGTGGCGACGGGTTACTCATTTATAGAGTTCACTCACAAATTAACTCAGCCATACAAAACAATGCTGTTAATGTTACCAGTCCACAGCGTTTTTATCCTGTAGCAGCTAATGCACCTGTGGCAATTCCTGCCTCAGGTTCAAACGCCAAAAATGACTATGGAACAATAGATGCCGCTTCTTGTCCCTGGCCCGGCACTCTCGGTAAAACCGAATTTTCGGATACATCAATACCCAGTATGAAATCTTGGGCGGGTGCAAATACAAACAATTCAATTACTAATATTACCCATTCAAATAGGTTAATTAGTTTCAACTTCACAAAACAATTAAGTATAGAAAATAATGCTCTTCAGAACATAACGATCTATTGCCATAATAACATTCTCAGTATTAGTAATACTGAAACATATACTTCTCCACTTCAAGTAGAGGTTTTTGATATGATAGGGAAATTAGTTTACAATGCTATGATTTCCAATGCTGAAAACTTTATTACGCTTTCTGTTTCAGATGGAATTTATAATGTAAAAGTTTCATCACCAGACGGAAAGTTCGTTACTAAAAAGGTATCAATAGCGAAGTAAAGGGTAATTATGAAAGGGCAATATTTGTATCGTAATGTTGCGAAAGTAACTACGCATGTGTTACAGCGTATGCGTAACGAGGGAGAAAAAATAGCCATGCTCACTGCCTACGATTTTTCCACCGCACGGTTATTAGATGAAGCTAAAATTGATGTAATTTTGGTTGGCGATTCTGCGGCTAATGTAATGGCAGGCTATAAAACCACTTTACCCATAACATTAAACGAAATGATTTATCATGCTTCTTCAGTTGTACGTGCAGTTGAACGCGCCTTGGTAGTTGTTGATTTACCCTTTGGTACCTACCAAGGCGATTCAAAAGAAGCTTTGGTTTCTGCCATTAGAATTATGAAGGAATCGGGTGCAGACGCAGTAAAATTAGAAGGAGGGGTTGAAATTTCTGAAAGTATTGACCGCATTTTAAGCGCAGGGATTCCCGTTATGGGACACTTGGGGTTAACTCCACAAAGCATCAACAAATTCGGAACCTATACAGTACGAGCGACGACGCAAAAAGAGGTGGATAAAATATTAGAAGACGCGCAAATATTAGAAAATTGTGGCTGCTTTGCTTTAGTATTGGAAAAAATACCTGCATCTATAGGAAAATTAGTTACCGACCACATTACCATACCCACTATTGGCATTGGCGCCGGACCTGATACAAACGGACAGGTTCTCGTTTTCCACGATATGATGGGCTATGCACAACAGTTCTCCCCCCGCTTTTTACGTCGCTACCACAATTTCTCAGAAGAAATCATAGGCGCTGTTACCCATTACATTAATGATGTAAAGCAACGTGATTTCCCTAACGAAAAGGAACAATACTAAACACTATTCATGGCAAGCACTTCGGATTATCCCTTACTTAATACTGTAGGGTCTCCAAAAGATATTAAGAAATTACCACCAAACAAACTACCGCAGCTGTGCGCTGAAATTCGCCATTTTATTATCACACAATCTGCTACGAATCCGGGGCACCTCGGTGCAAGTTTAGGTACCATAGAACTGACAGTGGCTATTCACTATGCTTTTAATACCCCTATTGATAAAATTGTGTGGGATGTTGGACATCAAGCATATACGCATAAAATAGTTACAGGCAGAAAAGAACATTTTGCTACAAATAGAAAATACAAAGGAATTAGTGGGTTTCCTAAAATGAGCGAAAGCGAATTCGATGCGTTCGGAACAGGACATGCCTCAACTTCCATCTCAGCCATCTTGGGTATGGCAACGGCAGCAAGGCTTGCAGGAGATATGAACCAACAACATATAGCCGTTATTGGCGATGGCGCAATGGGAGGTGGGATGGCTTTCGAAGCTATGAACCAAGCTGGAGGAGAACAAACAAATATGTTAGTCATCTTAAACGATAATCGTATCGCAATTGATAAAAATGTGGGCGCAATGAGCCAATATTTGCTGAAAATAACAAGCTCGAAATCTTACAACCGTGTAAAAAAAAGCCTCTGGAAGTTTTTTAATTTTAGTAAAACAATTACGCAATTATTCAGTCGGGTTGGAAATACAATAAAAGGACAAATACTTAGTAAAAGTAATCTGTTTCAACAGCTTGGGTTTAGATATTTTGGCCCAACCGATGGGCATGATGTGTTGAAACTTGTACGTATCTTAACTAATCTTAAAGAAATTCAAGGGCCAAAATTATTGCATATTGTTACTGTAAAAGGCAAAGGGCTGACGTTAGCGGAAGAGAATCAGATTGCTTATCATTTTCCGGGAAAATACGACCCTGAAACAGGAGAACTCATTGTCCCCGATGAGCAAAACAAACCCCCAAAATACCAAACTGTTTTCGGAGAAACGATTTTAGAATTAGCATGTAAAGATGATAAAATAGTAGGAATTACGCCAGCCATGGCAACCGGTTGCTCACTTAATATCATGCGCGAAAAGTTTCCGCACCGTGTGTTTGACGTTGGAATTGCCGAACCACACGCTGTTACATTTGCAGCAGGGCTTGCCGCTTCCGGCTATATCCCGTTTTGTAATATCTATTCTTCTTTTTTGCAACGTAGCTACGACCAAATTATTCACGATGTTGCGCTTCAACAATTGCCTGTTATTCTTTGTATTGACAGAGCCGGATTGGTAGGTGAAGATGGCCCAACACACCACGGTGCTTTTGACTTAGCTTTTTTAAGAACTATCCCAAATATCATTATCGCTTCCCCCATTAATGAAATAGAGCTGAGAAACCTGCTCTTTACCGCTTATAAAGAAAGAAATAAACCCTTTGCAATTAGGTACCCACGTGGGACAGGAGTATTGGAAAACTGGAAAATGTCATTAGTAAAAATAGATATTGGAAAATCAGAACTGTTAACAAAAGGAAAAGGGATAGCCTTTTTGTCCTTAGGCCCTCTCGGAAATAACGTTGCACAAACTTTTTCTTTACTCAAAGAAAAAGGAATGACCCCAACGCACGTTGACGTACGCTTTTTAAAACCATTCGATACACGGATGTTAGATGAGATATGTGCCACGCATCACACCATCGTTACTGTTGAAGACGGCACGGTAGTAGGTGGGCTCTATTCTGAGGTATCTGAATATATTATTGAAAAGCAGCACAATGTAAAGGTTTTACCCATAGCGCTGCCCGATACATTTATTGAGCACGGAGAGATTCAAAACTTACATAAATTAGTGGGATTTGATGTTGAAAGTATGAAAAAAATCATAAATTTTTAGTGCTTTTCCAAGTTTTTTATGTTAATTTGCCCCACATCATTAAGAAAAAAAATTATGCAAAAACCTATTATTTCACCTGAACAAGCCGTAGCAAAAATTACAAGCGGGATGACTCTAATGATTGGCGGTTTCCTCGCTGCTGGATCTCCCCATAAAATTCTAAAAGTGTTGGCTGAAAGTAATATTTGCGATTTAACCATCATTTGTAACGACACCGCTTTTCCCGACAAAGGAATTGGCTTACTCATTGCAGCAAAAAAAGTAAAGAAGGTAATCACTTCACACATCGGAACCAATCCGCTTACGGTGGAACAGTTTAACAATAAAGAAACCGAAGTAGTTTTTGTCCCGCAGGGCACATTAGCAGAGCAAGTGCGCTGTGGAGGTTCAGGGCTGGGTGGCATTCTAACCCCCACAGGCTTAGGTACGGTGGTCGCAGAAGGAAAGCCAATCATTACTCTCGACGGCAAGGAATTTCTTTTAGAAAAAGCTCTGCGGGGCGATGTAGCGCTTATCGGCGCAAGTATAGGCGACAGCACCGGAAACCTCCATTATAAAGGCACAACACAAAATTTCAACCCTCTTATGGCCATGGCATGCAATACCGTGATTGCCGAAATAGAGGAGTTGCTCCCTGCCGGAACTATCCCAATGGAAAACGTGCATACACAGGGTATCCTTGTGGATTATTTGGTGAAATAGTTTTCAAAATGAAAACCTATTTTTACAAATACCTCTTACAATACTTTAAAATCTACCTACTTCTACTCGGAGCCCTAATGCTATTTAGATTATGGTTTTTATTCACTTACTGCGACTTAGCTGAGGTGCTCATTCACTATAAACGCGATTTGCTACTCACTTTTTGGCATGGATTTCGCTGCGATACAGTGGTACTCAGCTTTGCTTTGATGCCCGTATTTGTTTTTTATCTGTTAGGGCTTCTGTTTTACATAAAACCAACGTTAGGAGCTGGTTATAATCGCTTTTTGCATTTTTTTTCCAACATCTATTTCATCATTCTATTTATTGCTATTTTTTGGATTTGTATCGTTGATTTTTTCTACTACCGCAACTTTCAAGCCCACTTCGACAGTAGAGTGTTTGGTATTGTTGAAGATGGCGCAAAGGAGGTAATGGCCTCTGTTTGGTCGGATTATCCGGTAATAACACTGAGCCTTGTTTTCGTTATTGCATTAGTGGGATGGATCAAGATTATCAAATTCATACAATTAATAGAAAAGCCATTTTCTTATTTTAACACAATTTTTGCTCACATTGTTACGGCAATTCTTGCAGTAGGATTGTTACTATTGGGGGCGCGGAGTTCGCTTTCAACGTTCCCTTTCCGAAAAAACGATTTGGTATTTTCGTCTCATCTGCGTTTGAACGATGCTGCCGCCAACGGAGTTTTCATGCTCAAAGAAGCCATTTCAGACCGAATGGAATATAGCCTCCGATTGAAAGTGAGCGACCTCCTGCCTGCACACGGATACAACTCCATCGAAGAAGCCAAAAACGATTGGAACGCGGGCAAATGTTCGGACAACTGCAATTTTTTTTGCTCCAAGACCACTCCTTATCATTCTTTTTTAACGGAGAACCCGCCTAATATTGTTCTCATTGTGATGGAAGGGTGGAGTAGCAACCTCTTCAACTATCACAGCAACAGTTTCAACCTCTTAGGCGCTCTTGGCGAGCAACTACCGCACTTGATTCATTTTCCGTTTTGTTTTCCCGTGAATTTTGGAACGATTTCGGCTTTAGAAACTTTTTTTACCAATAATGTTGGGCCTGCCCTATCTCTATCTGAGTATGCTACCATTCCACTGAACAGTTCAACCGTACTTGCTTTTCAAAAAAGAAACTATGAAACTTCTTATTATACAAGTGGTTATAATGGTTGGAGAAATATTGGAAGATATTGTAGAACTCAGGGATTTGAAAACGTAAGGGGAGCAGAGTTTATTAAAACACTATGCCCTCGAATTGAAACAACAAATTGGGGAGTATTCGACCAATATTTGTTCTCAGCAATCTTAGATAAATTACACGGAGATAACCCACAACCGCAATTTCTGATAGGGATGACAACTACCAACCATTCTCCACATAAAATACCAAAAAATTATCTTCCTAAATCCATAGTTTTTCCCGATTCTTTACTTTCTCGAATCACTACGAATAAAAACCAAACGTTAAGTAGTTTGGAAACTTTTCAGTATGTCAACGATTGCTTAGGTAAGTTTTTAGATAGCTTGCGCAGTTCGCCGGCGGGAGAGAGTACGATTGTTGTTGTTACCGGCGACCATGTCCTTACCGGCGGTTTCAGCTACCCCAGCAGCGAATTTGTTCATCAGTGGTCAGTTCCTCTACTGTTCTATATTCCAAAACACTATCTACCCCAATCTATTCCCAACACCCACCGTCTTGTTTCTCACAAAGATATTCTTCCAACCATTTATAATATAGCGTTCTCTGAATATAAATACGAGGCAACCGGCGACAATGTTTTTGACCCTACTACCGAAGCAGATGCTTTTGTTGTAACCCAATATACATGGGCTTTAGGGAAAGCTGGAGGCATAAGATTAGATACCAAACAATCTTTTCAATGGCAGGGTAACGGACTTCTTTTACAACCCCATGAACTTACAACGGAGATTGAAAGGTTGAGAAGAAAAGCAAACGCATGGTTATTCGGAATGAAATGGCAGATATATATACAATGTGAAAAGTAATATTTTTCTATATTTTTGTCCATTAATACATCAAACCATGTCCCGACTATTTACACTATTATTCTGCGTTTTCGTGCTTACTTCCCATGCGCAAACCGGTTATCAAATTAGAATTCATACAGAAGATATTGCGGCCGACTCACTTTTCGTCAAGTCGTATGATGCTAAGAGCAAGAAATTTACACCTTTTCTGTCTTTAAAATTTGAAAACAACATTACGATAAAAGACAAAACGCCTTTACATCCGGGAATATATGTTGTGGAAACCGACTCCACTATCATTACTGAGTTTCTGATTTCAGATGAAAAAAATCAAAAGTTTACTTTTAAGATTAGTAAAGAAGAAATACTTGTGGAAGGAAGTAAAGAGAACAGCGCTAACCGAGCATATATGAAAAAAATGTTAGACTTTAATCGGCAACTCTTTGTATTAGATGATGAATTTAGAGAGATGCAACAAAAGGGCTTGCCACAATATATGATGCAAACTTATGTAGATTCGTTGTCTGTAAAATTTAATAGGATTAACGCAGAAAAGAGGGCGTATCAAGAGCAAATAGCAATGGAAAACAAAGGACTATTGCTGGCTTCCATTATTCGTGGTTCTATGGAAATGCCGCCGCCGCCGAAAGAGTTCCTCCGCGATAGAGTAAAGTATTATTCTTACTTGGCGGCAAACCTTTTTAATAATTTTCCATGGGAAGATGAACGTTTGCTAAATACCCCAATTTTATATAACAAGTTTAAAACGTTGGGACAGCAAATTCTCTATTTAGAGCCTGAATTTTCTATTCCAATTGTTATTAATATATTGAATGAAAGTAAAATAAGAAAAAGTATGTGCTCTGCTTTATTCGATTATTTGGAACGAGAGTTTGGTTCTGTTAAATCGCCATACCGTGATGAACTGCTATATATTGCCATGCTGAAAAATATATTAGAGACCCCCGAAGTAGAAGAAGTGCGAGTTCCGCGATATGAGTACGAACTAAGACTCATTACTAAAAACTTAGCTGGCGAACAAGCTACCGATTTTAATATTTTGTTTGCCAACGGAGATACAACAGCAATGTATAATATTGATGCAGAGTTGCTTATACTCTATTTTCAAAACCCTGACTGTCCTACTTGTATTGAACTTAGGGAGAAAATGAAAAATATGGAGATTGTAAATCAAGCTATTGCTTCGGGTAAGTTAAAAATTGTAACTGTATATTTTGAAGAAAAGGAGAGTTTATGGCGTAACTATGTTGAAACGAATGCTTTTAAGAGTTGGGAGCATGGGTGGAATTTTGATTTGGAAATATCAGAAAAACATCTTTACGATATTCGTACGATACCGATGCTCATGTTTTTAGATAAGAATAAAAAGGTACTCAAAAAAGACCTATTATCAAATGAAATAGAAGATTGGCTGAAACGTTATTTAGTTAAATAAAGGTTACTTAAACGGTAAAAATCGCCCAATATATCATTCCCACCGGTACTGCGAAAAGCATTGAGTCGATTCTGTCTAAAATGCCTCCATGCCCGGGCAATATAGAGCCGCTATCTTTTTGCTGGGCGAGCCTCTTTACCATAGACTCTGCAAAATCGCCGAATGTTCCGGCAATAATAACTACTAAGGAAAACCCCATCCATAAGTAAGGGCTTGTGAATGTGTCATTCTGAAAATATGAAACATATATTAATGTCCAAGTGGCAGTAACCGTAAATAGTAAACCTCCTAAAAACCCCTCCCAACTTTTTTTGGGCGAGACTCTTTTCCATATTTTGTGTTTTCCACACAGCGTTCCAAATAGATACGCCAATGTATCATTCGTGCACAATATAAGAAAAAGTGCAACCATAATAGGGGTAGCATTCAACACAACACACCAATAAACAACCAATACCATCGGAACAATAATCCAAACAAAGGGTAAGATTATATGCCTAATAATAAGCTGTTTTGAGTTTTTTGTTTCCGGAAAATCTTTTACTAGATTAAAATATTCAAACAAGGCAACCATTAAGAAAAGTAAAAAGATAACAAACAGCGCCCATTTAGAATATAGAAATGCAAAACCCATCAAGGAGATATATCCAATTCCAGTTACTGTTCTTGTAATTAACGTTTTCATTATTCTTGAATGAGCAACAAAATAAACCTTGGTTCCACCGGCGAGTAGTTTTCTTCTCCTTTTTCGTTGACCGGTTTTGTAGGGGTAATAATTTCGAAAAATTCGTACAATGCTCCTTCGTTTTTTTCTTGCTGCAAACCAAAAGCATCTTTAATATCAAGCATTAAATTTTTTGTAAAGGCCACAACAATAATGTCTTTAGTAATATTTCTAACTGAGGGGTAGAGTGAAAACCTTTGCGAGAAGACCATGCTACCTGTTCGGGCAATCAGCGCATCTGCATATACAATGGCAGCATCTGCTTGCAGATGGCTGTTAACGCTTGTAATGTAATGTATATTTCTCTTCGTAAGTGCAGGGGCAATTGAACTGTTCGTATTAAGTATTGTAGTATAACGTTGTCCTGTAATTAATTTATAAAGAATATCTACAAAGGTTTCTCTATTGCATGTAATAAATTTCCCGCCTGCGTTTCTAAAATTGTTAAGAAATTCATTTGCAATGCTTTCGGGTTTTTCAAACGGGTCGGCGTGAAGGTCTATTTGAGGGAATTTGTTAGTGCTTTTCTCTGTAAGCGCATGGCGAATTCTTCTTCTCATATTCTCTTTCGAAGTGGTATTTTGAGTATCAAAAGTGGCGGTTGGGTTACTCATTTTACTATTATTCCGGCTTAAAGTTTCGCTTTCCAAAAATCTCTTCCAAATCTTCGGCAAAGATAACTTCTTTTTCAATAAGAATTCCTGCTAATTGTGATAATTTTTCTTTATTCTCATTAAGAAGTGTTTTTGCTCTTTGATAAGCAGATTCAATAAGTTTACTAATCTCTTCGTCTATTTGTTGTGCTGTTTTTTCGCTGTAGGGTTTCGAGAGTGCATACTCTTGTTGTCCGGTAGAGTCGTAAAAACTGATGTTTCCTATTTTTTCGTTTAGTCCGTAATAAACCACCATGGCATACGCTTGTTTGGTTACTTTTTCTAAATCGCTCAGTGCGCCGGTTGAGATTTTTCCAAATTGTACTTCTTCGGCTGCTCTTCCGCCCAGTGTTGCGGTTAGTTCGTCGAACATTTGCTCTGTTGTAGTGATGTGCCGTTCTTCGGGCAGGTACCACGCGGCTCCCAGTGATTTTCCCCTCGGTACAATCGTTACTTTTACTAACGGTGAGGCATGTTCTAAAAGCCAGCCCACTGCGGCATGTCCGGCTTCGTGGTAGGCGATAACTTTCTTCTCTTCCGGCGAGATCATGCTACCGCGTCTTTCTAAACCTCCCACAATCCTGTCGATAGCAGCAAGGAAGTCGGCTTTTTCAACTTGCTTTTTTTCGCTTCGCGCAGCAATCAAAGCTGCTTCGTTGCAAACATTTGCGATGTCTGCGCCCGAGAAACCGGGGGTTTGTTTGGCAAAATATTCCAAATCTACCTCTGGGCTAAGCTTCAAATTTTTTACATGCACTTCAAAAATCCCTTTACGCTCATTTGCATTTGGGAGTTCTACATGAATTTGCCGGTCAAAGCGCCCTGCCCGTAGCAATGCTCTGTCAAGAATATCGGCTCGGTTTGTAGCTGCCAAGATGATTACCCCTGCGTTTGTTGAGAAGCCATCCATTTCAGTAAGCAGTTGATTTAATGTATTTTCTCTTTCATCATTTGCCCCAGAAACTGCATTTCTTCCCCTTGCCCTTCCAATAGCGTCAATTTCATCAATAAAAATAATACAGGGCGCTTTTTCTTTTGCTGTTCTGAAGAGGTCGCGCACACGGGAAGCGCCTACTCCTACAAACATCTCTACAAAATCGGAGCCGGAAAGCGAGAAAAAAGGTACTTTTGCCTCGCCTGCTACTGCCTTTGCCAACAAAGTTTTACCAGTTCCGGGAGGGCCAATGAGCAACGCTCCCTTGGGAATTTTTCCTCCTAATTCCGTATATTTTTTTGGATTTTTCAAAAAATCTACAATCTCTTCTACCTCATATTTAGCGCCTTCCAAACCGGCAACATTTTTAAAAGAAACATTATCCTGATTCTTACTGTCGAACAGTTGCGCTCTTGATTTTCCGATATTAAAGATTCCTCCGGGCCCGCCACCGCGAAAACCCCTAAAAGCAGAGAAAAATAGTATGAACAACAAAATTAATGGTAAAAACCAAAACAGTTCAAATCCCCAAGCTCTTCTTGTATCTTGTTTAACATCAAAATTATACTCCGCCCTAATAGCCGCTTCAGAAAAGTTAGGGTTTTCTTTAATAAACTCTTGCACCGTTTGGTTTTGTATATCTTTAATGTTTGTGCTAAAGACACTGAAATCGGAAACCGTCATATAATATTGAGGGCCTTTTACATTTTTCTCGCGAAATTTCGCAAACTCTGCTTTCTGCTTTACCGATTTCTCTTTTAAATAAATGTCTATGCGATTATCTTTTTGGGTATAAAGCACCGATTCAATATCTTTATTAATGATAAGTCGCTCAAATTTTGTACTAAAAATCTCCTCTCTTTCTTTCGATGAGCCCGGATTCTGCATAAATATTAGTAATACGGCAAAAACGGCTAAGTAGAGCCACATCATATTGAATTTGAATTGATTTTTCTTTTTCTCGGGCAGAGTATTGGCTTTTTTTTTCCGTGCAGGCTGGCTTTTTGGCATACTTATTGAGCTGTATTAAAAATTTGCGGCGAAATTATAGAACTATTTGAGTTACCTTAAATCCGCAACTATTTTTTTTGAATTATTAACAAAGCGTTGTAAATAAAATATTTACAACGCTTTTGCTATTTAAAAAATTTCAAAAAAAATCACTCCACTTGCAGGAGTTTTTTACGTAAATGAACAATTTAATCGTTCAGGGTTAGGTAAACTTATTGATAAACAGCTTGGTAAAAGGGCATCTACCAAAGATTATTCATATAGTAACCTTAGGGACAGTGCCATTTTCGATGCGCGAATAGGTGGATTGAGACACCTCAATTCTGTCCGCAACATATTCTTGTGTGAAATTCTTTAACTCTCTGATTTGCTTGATGTTTTTACCTATGGGGGGCACCGAAATAGAACGAGTTCCCTCACTTCGCTCCGCGAGTTCGGAATGACGATGCCGCACTAATGGGAAAGACGATGTCGGGCGCGGCGGCGAAAGATTTCTCACTACGTTCGAAACAGGCCCGCCGCCGCGCCCTCCTTTAACGCGCCGTAGCAGGTCATTCCGACTGTAGCGATAGCGAAAGGAGGAATCTCGAACAATTAATCAGGTAATCAGGTTTATTTTCATTGTGCGTAATCCGTTGCTACTAAGGTGTTTGTGTATTTTATTAGGTAAAAATTAGGTAGGTTTCCCCTAATAAACAAAAAATTTCCTCTTTAGAAAAATCTACTCTTTGGGAGTTAATTCCGAAATTTTAGCCTTGAGTCCTCTATAAAAAGTCATTTTTCCAAATTCTTTTTTTTGTTGTAATTTTAGAGTAAACGGGGTTGATTTTTCCGATGGTTTGTATTAGGATTACAATTTCGAAAATTTT
>Ga0209737_10000561_pt1 | contig 29884 bp, 27 predicted proteins | sample TergutCu122P3_FD_187284 | JGI IMG/M metagenome (GOLD analysis project Ga0209737, IMG submission 187284) | Cubitermes ugandensis P3 segment gut microbial communities from Kakamega Forest, Kenya - Cu122 P3 (SPAdes) (version 2) | ecosystem: Host-associated > Arthropoda: Insects > Digestive system... | reverse complement strand
TTCTTGATTTGAAAGAAAAACGCGATTACCAAGAAACTGATTTGGAACAAGGACTCATCAACAAGTTACAAGATTTTTTACTTGAACTTGGCAAGGGCTTTTCTTTCGTAGCAAGACAAAAAAGAATGAGGGTGTTAACTAAATAATGTTATTGCGTTGAATGTTCCATTAACCCAGAATTTTGCATATAGCGACATGGTCAAATCAACCATTTGTGATGAACGTGAAACAACACAGGTTTTTCTGCGAAAACGCGCAAACCAATGTCGCTGCCTAAAATTATCCCGCTCCACCCCATGCGTCTGTGCTTTAGTTTGAACCAACAAATCTTTGGGGATGAGTTCCGCATAAGCTTCCCAATGATCCGCGAAGTACACTTTCACGTTCCATTGCTGTAGCCTACCAAGCATCCGTTGAAGAGTTTGGCTATCTCGATTCCCACATTCCCAGTCAAGGAGCTGATGGGTAGTGCGACAATATGCTTTCCAAATCCAAAGCTTGTTTTTTTTCTCTGCAAATAATGCCATACTTCATCTAACTCTATCACTACTGCCGTATTGGTTTGGGGTTTTGGTTTTTCGTAATTTTCAAGGGCGTATTGTTTGACCCATTTTAGAACTGCTGTGGCCGTTACACTCATTAATCGTGCAATGGTGCGTAGGGATAATCCGTTTATGTATAGTAGTATGGCGGTTAGTTTTTGGGTTTGGGTTTTGCCGTGGTGTCTTGTGGGTACGAATTGTCTACCACACCCTTTACACCTATAACGCTGCTCATCTTTAACAAACCCTGACTTGTAGACACTTTCACTGCCACACTTTGTACAAAACATGATAAATCCAACACCTTAAATCACACCCCAACATAAAAACGTTACTTAGTTAACACTCTCTCTTTTTCTTTGTTTTGAAATTGACATTTGACAACCCTTACGTATCATATGTATGACAGCAAAGATTACAGCGTTGTGCCCGTTTTGTGCACAAACGAACTATGACGCAATACTACACAGGAACGTTTAGATAACCGCAACAGGCAATAATAACACATCATTATCGTAAACTCCACACGTTTTCTTAGGCGCTTCATGGACAAGGTCATAAACCGTGTTGTTACGTTTCGTTCCCATGTTAAGGGCTTTAACATGAAAACACAAACTTCAGTTAGGCTAAAACCATCCGTTTACAATTATAGAGAACCTCAACTGTTTGCCTATCAGTAACCTCGCCAATAACACCAAAAGCAACTTTTGCAGAGTCAAGCACACGTATAACCTCATCAAGATCCAAACGGTCTACAATGACACCAAAGCCCCAACCCATGTTAAAAGTTTTAAACATCTCCTCATCAGACAGAGAGTAACCTAATTCAGCAGCAGTTCTCTGCAGTAAAGCAAAAATGGGTTGAGGATGAAAATTATCAAACTTGAAACCAATTCCTGGCGAAGCACGAGTGAGATTATTAAATTTAGTGTAAGCATCACCCGTAATATGCACCGCCGCTTTAACTTTTACCTTAGAAGCTAACTCTAAAAGAGGCTTAACATAAATTTTAGTAGGCTCTAGGGCTTCTAGACCTACTTCACGATCTAACCCTTCAGGAATATCCAAAGGGTCATATTTACCACCCCACTGCTTAAAGAGAATTTTACGAACAAGAGTTATACCATTGCTGTGCAAACCACTACTAGCAAAACCAATTATAGAATCCCCAGGCTTTATGCCCTCACCAGTAATAACATCAGCCTTATTTACAGCCCCAACAGAAGCTACAACTAGATCAAACCCAACATTTTGGCTTAAACCATTAATTATTTCCGCCACATCACCAATTTCACCCCCCGTAACAGGACACCCCGACTCGACAGCACCCACCACAACACCAGCTAACCAATCTTTAACTAAAACAGGATTACTCTCCTGAGCATGAATATTATCAACAACTGCAAGAGGCCTAGCACCAGAACGTATAACATCATTTACCGCCATAGCAACAGCATCTATACCTATAGTATCATATTTTTGAACCAACTGCGCAATTAAAACTTTAGTCCCCACACCCTCAACAACAAGATCAAGATAACGATCTTGCCCAACAGGAAAAATATTACCATAAGGCAATCTTAAAACAGAACCAAAAACACTCTGCCGATAAGTTTCTTGCAAAATATCAAGATGCCTCTTTGACTCTACCCGCTGCTTACGATTAACCCCAGCATCATCATAGGTGTAACTCTTTGACATACACTATCCCAATACACATAAAAAAGAAACAGGATAAAGATAACAATTATGCTCCTACAGGCTTTACGACAATATTATTGTGTGAAGATTGTAGGTTAAGTATTTGTGGTTGAGATACTTCAGATAACAAATCTGCCTAATATTGTGAACCATGAACTTGAGCATTTCTTGAATCCTATAGATACCATAGTTTAATGGTTCAACTTTTTACTTGGTCTGATTGTACAACACGTAACACTGTTCTGTGTCAGCAACATCTGTAAACCGCAGTTTACCATCTTTGGCTAACATTTTCAACTGGTGACAATTTGTCACCGTTTCATTTCCTTCTTCTTTTAAACGTTGTTTTAACTTATTCCAATACTTTCGGACCGTTAACTCATCTTGCTGCTCAGTCAACACTGCAACAACATCAACAAATGAAAACCACCCTTTCTCAGCAGATTCAGCCACACTGCACGAACATGTCGCTCCTCAAACAGGTTAATTTCATTACTCGATTCGCTCATAACCTTCTACCCTCTTTTCAACTTTTTCTAGCTGTTTTGTTCCAAATAAGCGCAGTTGACCCACAATTTCCCTACACTATATTCACTACACATAATACCGACTGCTAGCTAAGAGGTTTTCAGAGACTACAAATAATATAGAACACAGTTCACAAAATCCTTAGCAGAATACGAGACACAATAAAAAACCATACACGCTACTGAAAGCTAAACACATACAAACTCATAAAACAAGTTTTCATCAAAACGCAATGGAAAAGACTTTTTCTATAGGAAAAACCAACTATCAAGCAGGCATGTATGATAAAAATGGTTATATTAGGCAAACTTGCTTAACAATTTTCAAACATAACACTACGCGGTTGTAGTCTAGCTCGGTAGGACATCAGCTTCCCAAGCTGAATACTCGGGTTCAAATCCCGGCAACCGCACCACATCCCTATATGATGCACTTTCTCAAGTTTCAGTTTTAAAAACCCCAAAAACAAAATAAACATGACATCCCCTGAGCTTCCAGCTGTAATATCAAAAACATCGGTACCAAAAAGTCTGCCCACTTATCCAATAATCGTTTTCAGAATCAAAGATGTAGTAGATAAAATTGGGATGCTTTTGCAGTAGTCGTGTGAGTAGGCTTTTTGAGGAAGCTTTTACCCAAGATTATAGCCAAAGGCTTAATTTTTAGCCCATGTTTTAGTGTTTATGTTGTGTAGATGTGCTTTCTAAAAGACCTGTTGAAATTGATGTTAAATATGATGGCTACCCGTTTGATTTGACACCCAAACACGAACTCTTGTAAAAAAGCAGTGACCACCTAATTCAAAGAGTATAATTCTTAAACTACCGCTATATTAGCAATGGTGATAGATCTGTTTTCAACTCTAACAGCATTATCTCTATAGAAGGCAAAGGTTCAGAACTTAGTCTAGTAAGCCCTATGTCCAAGTGAGACTTTAGAAGATTTGCTATATCTGTGGGAAAAAATTGGTCAACTCCCTTAAATACAACACCTTTAGCACTACATTTCCGTAAGAACAAATCCCTAACTTTGATTTTATCACATTTTTGGGTTTTTAAAAGCCTCCAAACATCATAATAATCTCTAATTTTTCCTCTTTCAAGCAACGTTCGCAATTTTTCTGCCAAAATAGTCTCAAGAGCATACACATTTACTAAATAATGGGGATAATCAAACATGTTTGGAACACTTTGCTCATTAGTGTCCCCTAGAAATTTCTCGGTGGTGATTTCAATTTTTACAGTGTTTTTACTAATTGGCCCTTTATACTGAAATCGGCTTTGAAGATATTTTGGGTTTAAAAAAGGCGGTTTGCTAAGAACAACAGAAATACCACTGTCTTTTGCTATAATGTTTGGGACAACATTTGATAGAATTGTGGCAAGGTTTTCTAAACTGTTTTCTCCAAATACTGTAAAATCTAGGTCTTCTGAGAGTCGCCAGTCTGAGGGGAAATAAACTTTTGAAAGAGCTGTTCCGCCTTTAAACGCCAAACATTTTGAGAGAGGGCTTGAATATATGCCATAAAGTATCCAACCAAGAACGTAGTCTTTCTCAACTAGGTCTAAGGCAAGTTTCTTTTCTCGTGCTATTTTTCTTAATTCCTGAGGCGATATCATGTTATGTTAACCACTTTGAAGGATCAATTATCACATTAAGGACTAGTTTCCATTTTTCAATTATAGGGCCTCTTGTTTTTACTGAACAATCAAGTAGGGAATAACCTGCTGAGAGGGGAAGACGCAAGAGTAATTCCAGCGCTGTTTCTAGGCATATTGTTTCGGAGAGGTATCCTAGCCTTTTTAAGACTGTTTTATTACCAAGTTTTTGGGCAAACTGTACCAGTTTGGTTTGATCAATTTCGTTTTTGGCAAAGAAGAGGGCTTTGGCTACTTCTTCTATGCCTCCACAGTGTTCGGGATGATCTAGACAGTCGATTAGGGTTTTCTCTATTGAGGAGATTTTTGTTTTTCTATTTTCAACTGTTGTTTCTTCAATGGCAAACATTTTGTGTGGGGGAATTGTGACGAATCTGAATTTGGTGTTTAGTATTGTTTTAGAGTTTCGGGGTTTTGTTGTTGCAATGTAAACTGTTGATGGGGTTTGGTCTGTGAGACCGTGGTAGTTAAGAGCACTCCCATAAGCGATGTAATATGGTTCAACAAGAACAGAGGCTATGATAAAGCTGTGTAGAGTATAGTTGGCTGCGCCTTTTTCGCCTGCTTCTAGGGGTGTTATTAGGTATGTGCCGTTTTTTATTTTTAGCAGCCATTTTTTGCGTACTAGCCAGTCTAGGAGGTTTTTTGGGTTGTCTGTGAACTCTTTGAGGTCTTTAGTTGTGAATATTGTTTTGCCGGCGTAGCTTAGGCTTGATAACACTTTTGCTTCCTTTTCTGACAAAGTCCGGCTATATAATGTTATCATTTTTCGTGTACACACTCGAATATCGTGAATATATTATAGCATAACAATCTTATAAAGATAAACCCAACAATGAAAATAAAAAAAACCAAACATTGTATAGACAACTGAAAACCTTTCAATTAGCAAGACTGTATTGTGCAATGAGAAGTTGCAGAGAAACGATAAAGGTAATGTTCACATATTTAGAGCAAAAACACAACTTGAAACACGGGATAGTTTTATTTTTACTAGTTTGAAGTGAAACACGAATTTCCAAAGGTTGCCCATAATTTACGACAATACATATTTCTTGTAGGTCAATTGTATCTAAAATGTTGGAAAATATACGGTCGATGGATTGATGTTTATTTTTTCTAAAAAAGAGAAAAATTTGCTTTATGAAAGAGGGATTTTGTTATTATCGCTTCTGAAGTATAAAAAGTGAGTTTTCAGAGGTTGCCTGTATATGAAACTGGGAAAAATAAGCCCTTTGTCTCCAAAAATTAAAGAAAACAGGAGGCAGGTTGCCTCTTTTCAGAGAATTAGAAAAAGCCTGCCTTCTTGATATCAAGCTTGAACCTTGAAATCAGACTTTTTGAATACAGGCAGGTACTTTAAGCCTCTTTGTTCAATAATTTCTCGTGCGCCTGCTTCTCTATCAACAAGGGTAATTACTGCCGCTATCTCACAATTAAGCTCCAAGACTTCATCCACGGCTTTAAGCACCGAAGTTCCCCTAGTCGTTACATCATCCACTACAACAACTCGAGAGTTTGGTTGCAGCCCCCCTTCAAGCTTGTTCATAGTACCGTGATCCTTACGCTTTTCTCTAACCCAAAACGCTGAGATGGGGGAATTTTTTAAATAACTTAGTTGAGCTACCGCAGTACATATTGGGATAGCTCCCGTTTGAATCCCACCAATTGCGTCCAAGTTGTAGTCTTTTACCATTTCAAAGAATATTTCTGCAATTAAAGAGATGCCTTCTGGATTTTGAGTTACTGATTTGCAATCAAAGAAGACCCAGCTTTCATCACCTGAAACAAGCACAAACGGTTTATCTGTTAAAGGTGATCGAATTAAGAAAGCTTTTTCTTCCATCAATTCTTTTAAGCGTTTCTTCTGACGCTCTATCTCATTAGTACACATTTTGATAACATCTAATCTCTTGCTCCACCCTTTTTAGCTCTTTTCTTTAACTCTTCAGAATTTGAAGGAGCTCTGTTCTTGCAAGACGATTTTCCTCTTTTCCAAGAAATTCTAAATATTTTGAAACACCCCTTCACTATTTTCGCAAGTTCAAATAGTTTTTTGGCAGGTTTTGTTTTGCTCTACTAAATAGTGAAAAATTTCACTTTTGTTTAAAAGTTTTAATATTTTATAGGTGATGTGTTGGTGCTTTGTTTATAGCTAAGGTTTTTTCACTGCAGAAGAGAAGGTTGTAAACCGATTTGGACAATCACATTTCAACTATACAATACTAATGCATAGATTTATATTTTAATAATGCACAGTTTACTTAATGATACTCAAAGAAACATTACAACAAATAATAGAAGCACAACAAAAAGACCTCAAACCCCTAAACAACAGCACCCCTCGAACAGCAACCAAAAACATCGACCTCACACTACCCTTCGCCATAATAATATCAGGCATAAGACGCTGCGGAAAAAGCACCTTACTACGCCAAATAATGAACACCACAAAAAGCAAATACTATTTCAACTTCGAAGACCCCAAAGCAATCAATTTCGAATTAGCCGATTTCCAAAAACTAGAAGAACTGCTCCAAGAAAAATTTGGCACCGAAAACTGCTACTTTTTTGATGAAATCCAAAACATCGAAAAATGGGAACTCTCCATAAGAACACTACTCGATAAGGGCAAACACTGCCTAATAACCGGCTCAAACGCTTCACTACTAAGCAAAGAACTAGGAACAAAACTCACAGGCAGACATTTACAACAAGAACTATTTCCCTTCTCCTACAACGAATTTCTCGCATATACGTCAACCAAAACAAGCCCAGAAGCATTCAATAAATACCTCGAAAAAGGCGGTTTCCCAGAGTACCTACAATTTGACCGCAGAGAAATCTTGCAAGAACTATTAAACGATATAATTATGCGAGACATAGTTGTCCGACATAAACTAAGAAGCCCTAAAGCAATAAAAGAAATGGCACTTTACCTAATTTCCAACATAGGAATAGAATTTTCATACAACAATCTCGCTAAAACCTTCAATCTTGGTTCAACTAACACAGCCACCTCATTTGTTTCATACCTAGAAGACAGCTATCTTTTATTTACCGTGCCAAAATTCAGTTATTCTCTAAAGAAACAAACAGTAAACCCAAAAAAAATATATGCAATAGATAACGGACTAGTTGATGCCAACTCAGTTTCTTTCTCCTCAAACAAAGACAGAATGTTAGAGAACACAGTATTTTTAGCTCTACGAAGAAACAAAAAAAACATATTTTATTTTAGAGAAAAAAAAGAATGCGACTTTGTATTAAAAGAGGCAAATAAGATAACACAGGCAATACAGGTCTGCTACAGCATAACTGAAGAGAACAAAACCCGAGAAATTGAGGGCCTTATAGAGGCCATAGAAACGTTTGATCTGCCCGAAGGACTGATCCTAACCTTTAATCAACAAGATACCTTGAAAATAGGAGAAAAACACATAAAAATAATTCCCACTTGGCAATGGTTAGGGGACAAACCATTTTTGTAAAATACATCAACAATCTTTAGGCAAACAAGCAACACTATAACTCACAAAAATTAACACCACAAAAAGAACTGGAAAAACAAAATTCACCAACTATCTGTCTAAACAACAGCAACATAGCATTTTTAACAATGCACAGAAAACAAAAAGAAAAAAAGATTAGGGTTTAACTGTTTCTAAGGCTTTACATAGAAGGGCAGCTTTATCACATTGTTCCCATGGAAGAGCTACATCATCTCGACCAAAGTGACCAAAGGCTGCAGTTTTCTTATAGATAGGCCTTAGCAGGTTTAAGTGGTCAATTATTGCACGAGGACGCATATCAAAATTTTTCAACACTAAATCCAAGATTTGAGAATCAGGAATTTTGCCAGTACCAAAAGTATTTACTAGCACAGAAATTGGTTGCGCTACACCTATAGCGTAACTTATTTGAACCTCACATTGCTCAGCTAAACCGGCGGCAACAACATTTTTAGCTATATAGCGAGCCATATAACAACCACTACGATCAACTTTAGAGGGATCTTTTCCACTAAAACAGCCACCCCCATGACTGCCAACACCACCATAAGTGTCAACAATAATTTTCCGACCAGTTAAACCAGAATCAGCCAAAGTTCCACCGATAACAAACCGACCAGTCCCATTGATAACATATTTAACATCAGCAGACAACAAACTCGCAGGAATAACATGTTTAATTACTTTTTCAATTATCTGCTCTTTTAGAAGAGCCTCATCAACAGAACCATTATTTTGAGCCGCAATAACAACAGTTTTAACACTCTGAGGTTTACCATCCACATATTGAATAGTAACTTGAGCTTTACAGTCAGGACGCAGAGAAGGCATTTCACCATTTTTCCGCACCTCAGCTAACCGCTTAACAAGCTTATGAGATAACAAAATAGGCAAAGGCATAAATTCTCTAGTCTCATTAGAAGCAAACCCAAAAACCATACCCTGATCACCCGCACCCTGCTCATGAACATTTGACTCATCAACACCCATGGCAATGTCTGGCGACTGCTCAGTTAAGGAAACAAAAATACCACAAGTATCCCCATCAAGACCGTCCTTGGCATTATCAAAACCAATTTCTTTCAAAGTTTGACGAACAATCGTTGGAATATTTACAGACGCACTGGTAGTAATTTGACCGGTAATCATCACAGTACCCTGCATAACAATTGTTTCACAATCAACCCTTGCCTTGGGATCTTTTGCAAGTATTGCATCTAAAACACTATCAGAAACTTGATCAGCAACCTTATCAGGATGACCCTCTCCGACAGACTCAGAGGTAAACAAATATTTTCCATCTATTTTCATCAAGAACCCTTCATTACTATAGTAAGATAAATAGTAATTAGGCAATTTCTTAAAAAGCCTTTCTGAAAACCACAACAAAAAAACAGCCCTTAACCAATTAAACAAAACATTTCCACAACCCAAGAACTAAACAAATCTTAGAAAACAAGCACTGAAGTGCAAGAAAAAACACACCACCTACATCATCTCTCCATAGAAGACCACACCATCAACAAACAGATGCTAGAAAAACCACAAAAACAGCAAATACTTTCATAGGAGAAAACTAAAACAGTAACAGAGTTTAAAATTTTTAGGCAACCTAAACATTTTTAATAGGTGAAAAATTATTAAGTATAGAAACTTACGAAAGGAGAAGAAATAGAAATGGCGACATCACTTAAAAAATTCATAATCACAACAGTAGATAAGAAAGCACCTGGCCCACCAACAGCTTTTACGCCATTTCACATTTACTGCGCTTTAGAACAACTCTCACAAGGACCCATAGGAAGAAATAAACTTGCAGACAAACTTGGCGTGGGAGACGGCACCATAAGAACTATAATTAACCGCTTAAAAGACGCAGATTTAATTTTAAACACTAAAGAAGGCGGCACATTAACCACACGCGGACAAAGAGTATGGCAACAATTTGAACAAGTTTTCCCCCAAAGAACAGAAATCCCTAAAACAGAACTAACAATCTCAGAATTCAACTATGGCTTTATGATAAAAAATCAAAAAGACAAAGTAAAGTCAGGTATTGACCAACGAGACGCTGCAATTATTGCAGGAGCAAAACGAGTCATAGTCCTTATTACAGACCAAAAAGGCTTACAGGTAGCATCGGTAGATCAAAATATAGAAGAAGAATACACCACCGCCACCAAAGAAATCCTAAAAAAATTAACACCCCAAAACAAAGACGTAATCATTATAGCAGGAGCAGAAACACCCCTAAAAGCTAAAACAGGAGCCTTTGCAGCCGCATGGACACTTATTGACCCTTAAATAAATAAAAGGTTAGGTCGTGTATTTCTCACCACTCATAAATATACGTTCAAGTACAGCATTAACATTAGTCATGCCCTCATTAGTTTTCGAAGAAACCGGCATGAGCAAAAATTTCATCCCCAACTGATTAATAGCCTTCATCATGCTTCGACTAAAAATACGCTTAGACCCCTCAAGCTTTGCCTCAATAGCATCCTCAAGAGCTAAAGGACTAGCAGACCAATCAGTTACCGCTTTAACATCCTTCTTAGGAACAAGATCACACTTTGACAAAACATGCAATTGCGGCTGGAAAAACCTATTATAAACCGCAGCAGACAAAAACATATTGGAAACATAATTTAACGGATTAACAGAAAACACAGCATCAAAAAGATAAATCAACGCTTTAGGATCACGCGTAAGCTCATTTACAATATAAGGACCACTAGCTCTAAAGGCAAATAACTCCATTTGACCAGGGGTATCTACAAGCACTAAATCAGCATTTGTCGATTCTATATCACGAGACAAATTCTCAACCTCATCAGCTATAAGATCAGCCGCCATAATCAAAGCACCATTAGGCCCTAACCCATACTTCTCCATTAAATCACCAACATCAACATAATTACGCACATCAACATCAGGCGAATAGGGCAATTTTAAAGCGCCAGGATCAAGATTAACTACAGCAACATCCTGCTTTGACAGTTTTAACCACTCACTAAGAGCCGCCGTGAAAAAACTTTTCCCCGAACCAGCAGTCCCAATAATAAAGACCAGAGGCATAAATATTCACAATACAATAAACACCCAGAAAGTAATAATCTTTTAGGCAACAAACAACACAAAACACACCACACCCCTAACTACACTACAAAACGTTAAAAACAGAAATAATCAACACTGTAGAGAGCAAAGAATCAACAAAGATAGTCTTTACTAAGAAAACCACACTGCCATACCAGACAGCCCTTATTTTTTACTCAAATACCATTTAAGATATTCTTTGCGGCGGTTCTCTCTTATCTCATCCTCAGTCTCATCATTTGGAGCATTTCTATCTCTTAACTCATCAAGCTCCTGCCCAGTAACAGACAACCCACAGCTTTTACAAACATACAGCTTAGATACAACCACATAATTCATTTCGCCACCGCACTCAGGACAATACGTCACATTTCTTCACCAACCCTTCTAAACAACCAACCAATATTTAGTCTTCGCTACAAAAAATCTAAAACAACCCCCAAACTCCTAAACCACCAACAAACACAAAGTTGGCAGCACCTCAAAACAAATAAACACAACTATTTAAACACCAAAATCTCATAAAACGAGTTTTCATTGAAGTGCAATGGAAAAAACTTTTTCCACAGGAAATAAACACTCTATTCAAACACCAAAAAATAACACACTTACAAGTGCTTATTTAACAATAAATAGCTAAAATGTTTAGTTAAAAAAATTGGTTGCATGGAAAAAACCATGCTTAGATTTAGTGTTTATCTTGACGCCATGATAGTGCTTGCTAAGGGTATGCGTGAGGGGCAAACGTATGAGCAGGTTCCGCAGCCGATGCAGTCTTTGTTCCAGAGTTTTTCTGCCTTTTCCATATCGGGCTTCATGATTGCATCATAAATCAGAATAGGATGCAGTTTAACTGGACAGGCGCTAATACATTTTGAACAGTGTATGCAGGCAGTTTGTTTTTGCTCTTTCTTGCGTTTGCTTTCAGAGAATGCAATGATACTTGAGCTGCGCTTAGTTACAGGAGCTTCAGTTGTTGGAATTGCATGACCCATCATTACTCCACCAACGACAACTTGCCTAACATCATTCATATCAATGCTGTTTTGGCTAAAGATGTCACTAATTGGAGTGCCGATTTTTACCAACAAGTTTTTAGGTTGCGCGATTTCACCGTTAAATGCCACTACTCTGCTTATGAGGGGTTCACCATCAAATACTGCATTTGCAATCGCATTTATGGTAGCAACGTTCTGCACAATGCAACCCATCTCGTATGAACGCTTCGTTGGAGGGGTTTCATAACCAAAGAGAGCTTTTTGCAAAATGCTTGCATCGCCTTGCTGATATTTAAAGTGCCCTGCAACTACTTTTGTGTCAGGTTCATTGCCAAAGACTTCTTGTAGTTTTGGTACAGCTTCTGCTTTAGATACTTTAGTTGCAATAGTAACCTGAAGATTATTACCCAAGATCTTTTTAATTACATTTACACCGCGCAGTAGGTTTGCAGTTTTTTCAACTAGTAAACGTTCGTCAGCTGTGTCGTATGGTTCACCTTCAGTGGCATTTACAACCAAGTTTTTGATTGGAAATTCTGCTGGGGGGGCTAGTTTTATGTGTGTTGGGAATCCCGCACCTCCAAGACCTATGATGCCTGCTTCATGAATTATGTTAAGTAAATCAGCGGATTTAGTTTTTCCTAACTCTGATTCAGAGATTGGAGAGAGAGCTTTGTCTTTGGTTTTTTTACCATCATTTTCGATATAGATTGCTTCAGTAAATGTTTCAAAGCAGTGATTGAAGATATTGCCTATTTTTACAACTTGTCCAGAGATAGGGCTGTGTATGGGGGAGCTTATGCGTTCTTTTGAGTCAGCAATTTTTTGTCCTACAGCTACAGAGTCACCAACAGCTACAAGGGGAGAAAGAGGTTTCCCCGAGTGCTGATTTAAGATGACTACAGCAGTTTTTGGATCTGGAAAGATTTCAATAGGGGTTATGCGTGCTTGATCTTTGACTTCTTTAATATGTTCATATGGCATTTTGTTCATCTCCCAAAGGGCTTATGGATTCCTATACGGTCTAAGAGTGGTACAGTCAAGTTCATTATCACTAATGCAAGTAGCGCACCGCCAAAGAAATTCATGAACGTCTGAATAAGCACAGTTAGTACACCTAAACCGACACCGAAAATTATCTGTCCAGTTCCAGTATACGGCGTTGTAGCAGGATCAGTAGCCATGAAGAATCCTAAGAAAATCGAGCTTCCGATGAATAATTCAAACATCAAACGAGTCATTGGATCTCCACCGAAGACACCAGTCATGATAAGCGACATTACAGTAACGCTTCCAAAGTATGTAGCAGTAATCTTCCACTTGAAATAATTGCGCAACAAGAAAATCAATGCGACACCAACAATTATTACAACAATGCTAGATGCTCCACCAGGCCATCCATGGAATTTATTTAGAAGCATTACAGATTCAAAACTGCTAGGCTCAGATAACATTGGACTGGAATAGCAGCCTTGTAAATAAGTTCTAAAGGAACCATAAAGACCTGATAGATTACTTGCAAGCACAGGCATTTCTACACCGCCTTCTGCTGCAGGAGCCCAGTGTTCTTTTATGAGAAATACCGAAAAGAGAGCAGGCAACAGCACTAAAAGTTTTGCAGTAGCAGCAGGATTTACAAATTTACGTCCAGCAACTCCTTGAACCTTCTTGAAAACAACAAGACCAATGAACGAGATTATAGCCACGTATATAAAGCATCCCGGAGCACTTAGCGATTGAACCGGCAGCATTTCTGCCCGACCGCCCATAACAGGAACACCTAGGGAATAGCAGAGTGTCACAATTAAACCGAAAACAGCAGCAGACAACGTGTTTATTTCACTATCAGCCGCAGCTTTGCCAATTATAAAGTCACTTAACACAGCTACGCCAACAGCAACTAGAGCATTTATCAGAAGAATCGCACCAAGAGGCATTGAAATTAGACCAGTTATGCCCGCTTCAGCAAAAGCAGCTACTTGCGCTTCAGTGGGGGTCATAGCTGGCCACCATAGAGCGGCAGTGACAATTGTTATAATCATCAAAGCAACGAAAGTGTAGGCCATCACACGATTTTTCGACATTGTACCAGTAATTTGTGGGGGTGGTGAAACAACTAAATCTTTAGGTTTTTCAACAGAGGATTGATTAGTCATATAGTAACCTCTTACAATAAAGGACAAAATAACCGGTACTAAATATTAAACTCTTTCGGAAAAACAGTAAAATAAAAAAAATTTGATGTCGACTTTGTCTAAGCCATAAAAATCGTCAAAAACAAGGCCTTTTCAATTTTAAAACAACAAACACCGAAATAACAAACAACCATAACAAATTTTCAAAAAATCATGAACAAAAAAAAGGACAAAATAGCGTCCACACAAAAACTGGTCTAAAATAGTTAACCAAGGTTTACGTCTAATTACAGGAAATCTTATATCGATAAAGTTTGATGTTAATACTTTGTGATTAAATTGGCTCAAAACAGACCACCCTTGTATATGGTAACTTGGAGATGTACAAGGCGATGTGTAGGCAGTTGTGTTTACTGCAGTTATGTACCTAAATTTGCTAAAGATGACGAGGTAAATACAGAAACTGGCAAAAAAATTGTCGATGAAATGTACAACTTTGGCGCTAAATGGTTTGGCATCAGTGGAGGAGAACCCTTAGTACGTGAGGACATTTTTGAAATTATTGAACATGCCAAAAAAACATATGGTATGGAAGTAAGTTTAATCACCAGTGGATTTGCCTTTGACCAAAAACGTTTAGACCTCTTAACAAAATATGAGGTCCACACCGCCGTAAGCATTGATGGGGATAAAGCCACAAATGATGTTGTCAGAGGAGCAGGTAGTTATGATAAAGCCACGTATGCTATGCAAAAGCTTGGAGAACGAGGCTTACTTGACTGCATTGTTACAACTATGAACAAATACAACATTAACGTACTTGAACACACCTGTCAATTAGCAGCCGAGTATGGCGGTAAAATGGTTGTTTATCATAATCTTGTGCCAGTTGGAAGAGCAAGTGATAACATGATAGACTTAGCACCAACATCTGAACAATATGAAATAGCACTTAACCAACTCTATGATTATGAGGTAAAATACAACCGCAACAAGAAAAACAATAATTTCCGTGTAAATGTCTATTCACCATTCTATGCAAGAATTGTAAAACAACGAAACCCAGCAAAATTCTGGGACTGGTTCACAAATGAATTCTTAGGCAAATGCACCATAGGCGGGGACTATATTGGCGTAACAGAAAACGGCGATTATAGACCATGTGGTTTCCATGAAGGCTACCGTTTAGCTAACGTTGAAAACAAGAGTTTAAAAACAGCGTGGGAAGAATTACAAACTAACTCGTTACATCTTAAACTAAGAGACAAGAGCCAAATTAAGGGTAAATGCGGAATTTGTGAATATAGAGAAATTTGTGGTGGATGCCGAACACGAGCTGAATTCTACACTGGTGATCTGTTTGAAACTGACCCTGCATGCGCATACATACCTCAAGTTATGCGTGAAAACCCAGAACTCTTTAAAAAGAAACAATAAACAATTTTTCCTTCTTTCTTTATTTCTTTAAGGTATGTATTCAGCTTGTGTGATTTGGTTAGGCTTTAGAACATTTGTTTTCAGTTGGGCTTAGATTTTCAGGTAATTTTTATCCAATAAAGTGATTGAATCGACCTGCTTGTACATACAGGTTTTAAAAATAACGGCATCATTTCACTGAAGAGCTGAATACACACTCTTTAAGAGCTTTTTGAATAGTTTACTCTAAAGACGGCATAGCGATTGTTTGAGTAAACCAACTCCAAGATGCTACATCGGACAATGTTAGGATCTAATTTGTTCTTATCATAGACGATAAAGCCAACATTGTATTTTTCAATAAGGGTAAGATAATCTCTGCTGACAACTGAGAAATCGTTAACAGGTTTAGTAGTGAACATTTCTCTAAGTTGGGATGGCGATACAGTTTGGTGATAACGTTCTTCAGAGAAAAACAGGGTTTGATAAGAGAAAGAGGCAGATTTATCAGGGCTAATTTGCTCAAACTTGTAGGTGAGACGGATAGCATCAATTTGTTTGTTACCTAAGGCACCTATATTACCCCAGTCGGGTAAATCATGGAATTTCATGGCATAATAAACCTGTTTTTGCTCATCACGAACAGCTATGTAATCATCAGTTAGATTATTTTTAGAAAAATCCGTTACAGCCCACTCTGCATTATAGGAGTCGGTTGGGTTAGCCCAAGGGTTTTCCCAATTCAAAACGCCAGGCAAATAGGCCTTATCAAAGTTGAATTGCAAATAGAAGAAAGTAGATATGTACAGGGTAACGTTGCTTATAGGAGTGTTAACAGGAGTAATGTCCCAGAGGACTTGATTAGAGTAAGTAGAGGAACTAATTAGCTGGGATTGAGACACTAAAACATCATCATTTGCATAAATAATTGTCAAATTACAAGCTGCTTGACTATTATCCCAAAGATAATAACGACCCATATGTCTTAGAGGCACCTCTTTATACACACCATTAACATTGTAGGAAACATAATCCCCCGCTACTGAAGAAAAAGCGCCAAGCAACCAAACATCATTAATAGAAACATAATATTCACTAGTAACATCGCCCTTAGCCTCATAAGCACGAAGAAGAGTTAAAGGAGTTTCCACTTCATAAGATAACGCTAAAATAGACTCAGAAATCACATTTCGCTCCACAGCCGGATTAATTTCCACTATCACATCTTTTTCACAAAAAGCACTAAACCAAAAACCCGGCGCCTCCGTAACAACCACCCCCACAGGGTCAGGATAATTAGCTTTAAGCCATTTACCAACTTGCAATGACTGAGAATCAGAGGTGGCAAAATAAGGAATCATCCCACTAATCCTAGAACCCAACATATCACCACTTATCACAAGCGCAGAACACGACAGAATAATTACACCAACAGCAACAACTTTAACATAAACCCGCTTTATATGAGCCTTATGTAACTGATAATAACTACAAATTTTCTCAAAGGCAAAAAACAAAAACACCGCAGCAAAAAACGCTAAAAGAGGCGTAATATAGTAAACAAACCAGTAAAAAGGCAAGTATAAACCAAAAAGATACGATTTTGCCAAAACTAAAGGAATAAGAAAACTAAGAACCAACGTAAGATTACTCACATGCTTCTTTTCAATCCACAGCTTATAAACACATACAAACAAACCGACAGCACCTAAAATTAAAACAAAACTAAAATTCGACCAAAAAGCAGCCAGAGAAGTCTGGGGAATTTGATAACTCATGGCTTTTTGTGCAAAAAATATATGCCCAATTAAATCACCCAAATAGGGCAACATTGCTCGAACATAGTAAAGAAAGAAAGAAAGCCCACCACCAATAATTAAGAAAAGCAAAGTTTTGATACCCTTACCTTTAGACTTAATTATTAAAAACAACATGACAGGCGCCAAAATCAGAGCAGCCACAAACAAAGTAAGCTGATGAGACAAAACTAAAGCAAAAGCAAATATACCAACAGCTATCATGTAACTTTTATGCTCAACAGAAAGGGGCAAATACAAAAACAAAAGCAACATAAACGCTATACCCAAAACCGTTGTGTAACCACCCCACATATTTAACTCAAACATTGGAAAACACAACAACAACAAACTTGCAGCAATCATACCTATTTTCTTGTTAAAAATTCGTTTACCAAGAAGATACATGCTAAAAAATAGTAACCAATTAACCACTATAGCAGACAATTTAACACATACAAGAAGCTGCTCGATACTTGTGGCACCTGTAAAAGTTATCAAAAAAGATAACAAAATCTGATAAAGAGGCGGAGTCCAACCCAAGTTAGCTAAAGAGATTTCCCCGGTGCTTAAAAATTCTTGAGCACGCCACAGATGTACTGAACCATCATTTCCAATAACAGCCCCACCTATAGAGATAAGAGAATGAAAGACAAAAAAGACAACTATAGAGAAACCTGTTAGAAACAGGAGCTCCAATAACTTGTCTTTTGAAATCTTTAGCATCAATGAAGAGACCTCTTTAGTTTCTATTTTACTTCGAATATAGCAACTTCAGGGTTAATAAATACAAGGTTAAATAAGGGGTCGTTTGCAAATTTGAGTTTCAGAGCAATCCTTGCATCAACTTCACGGTAACGTGTCACAGCAATGTAGTCTATGTTGTTGCTTTTCAGTTCAGTCTGATAATTAAAGGGCGTTGGGAGGGGTAAGTTAGCACGGTTTTCAGGCTCCAAGTTAAGGTCAATTTGTTTATTGAAGAAATCATTGAGAGCTGTTTGATCATTATATATTGCTTGAGTAGTGGTAGCGGAATAAGTTGTTAAAGAGAGTTGCATCGTAACTTGTTGTTTACCTTCTAAATTGTAGTCAAGATAAACTTCAGCGTATTCTTTAGCATAGGTTTTAGAGTAAAAAGCGGGAGGGTTTTCGTTAAAAATTATTTGTCCAAACGCTTTTACGCCTTCAGCTAAGAATCCAAGGGTATTAGACCGAGCGGTTCCTACGGGGGAGGCATTAACATCTATAGTAGACTGTAACCAAGATAGAGAAACATTTTCAGCGGTGGTTTCAAGGACAGTTGTCATGTTAACAAATTTTGAGCCTTGATATACTGTTGTAAACTGGGTGCAAGTGAAATATTTATTACCTCTAGTAATGGCAACAGTAACGTGTTGAGTATCATTTACCATATACATATCCGTAACAGGCAACTTGTCTAACGTTGTAGATTGGGGAGCACCATTTACAGCATAAAGAATTTTTGTTTGGTTACTGTTAAAGTTAAAGAAAGCATAAGGAGAATAGGTCCAGTTTAAACATGCCAAAATTTGAGGGTTATGCCTTGCCAAATATCCGCCATCTTCTTTTACTTGAATGTTGAGAATTTCATCAGAACTTTTAAAGGAACTCTCAAACAGATAGTTAGTGTCAAGGACATTAGTTGCTACTTGAGCAATTTGGAATTCACGAGAAAGGGAGAGAAACTGAGGAGGCACCGCACTCCAGGTGGGTCTCTGCGCAAACCCAGCAAGCCACCAGCCATAATAGGCCTCAGTGATAAATGTTGCATTAGCAGGGGTGTTAACTTTAATCCAATCCATGGCCTGATAAAGGGGGTCATTCATTGCTTGATAAAATGTTTGACAGATTACACCCTCATTTGGAGTTACAAAAAGAAGGGGTACAAAGAAGAAACAAATCAATAATAAACCTATAAGAAAACCTGCATACATCTTAGGCTGGGTTAGGTTTTTGCTTATTTTATTTAAAAAGTTTGCTAAACGTTTATGGGTTATCGGTTTAGTTTCTTTAAAAGGGCTATTTAATTGACTTGTTGATATACGGTAGTTATTTATCGTACGTGCAAAAAAGCCTGAACCAAGATCGATAAAGAGACCTATCAGAAGCATAAGTGGAAGTAATACAAAGTGTAAAAATCGATGAAAATCAGTGTATAATCCAATGAGATAGCCTTGTGTAAACAAGGTGGGTATAAGTATCCATAACATCAACAAAAACGTGGGAAGGGTAAAGTACCGTTTATGATATTTTTTAGACAATAACAAATAAAGACCTGCAACTGTAAAAAGCGACAAAATAAGTTCTAAGGGTAAAATACGCGTAGAAGCTGTTGCCTGATTAATCGCTGCATTTGACGTGTTAGTTAAGTAGGCAGGAACTATTCGTATCAAATAGGGTAAAACAAGTAAAGCGCCTAAAAATACAGGTAATAACCAACTTAGCATCTCAGACCGGGTTGTTCCAAGTTTTTTATCAAAAAATAGACCAAAAAAGATTGCAGAAAACAGTATACTTACAAACACGACACTACTTAGCGAGTGGGTTATAAATATTGACCCGATTAATATTGAAGTAGAGATATAGAAAGGAAATTTTGTGAACCGATCTTTTTGGATATAAAGATAAAAAGTTACAGGGATAAGCATAAGCGCAATAACATTGGGATAACCCCCCCAGAGCAACATTTCAACATCAAACCGAGATATCGCTACAAGGAAAGCAACCACAATAGCGGCTGATTCCTTCCAAACACGGCGAGTTATAAGGTAGGAAACAAGCACCATTGTAGAGGAAAATAAAGACACTATTAGAGCATGGGCTAAATATTCAGGCATACCAGTTAGTATCATTATTTGGGCAACAAAAAGATGATACCCCGGAAAAGTAAGGGACAAACCACCACCCATTTGGTAATAATTATAAAGAAAGTCAACATTACCACCTTGATTTAATATTGAATGTATGACACTGTTGTGTAAACCTATGTCAGCACCAGATGGGTAAGTTCCATGGGTCATCAATAAAAACCGATATAAAAAAGCAAAAATAAAGATTGCAAAAATCAGTACCAGATGCTTGTTTATGTCTTTTATCATAGGTTGACCTTCAGTTATCAGTGTTTCTTTTAAACGTGTGGTAATATATAGAGTTAAAGTTTAAATATTCATCTCGAGTATAAAAAGCCCAGAGTATAAAATTAAAACAGGTGTTTATATGTCCTGGCTTAAATCTATGATGGAAAAAGAACCCCCAGAACCAGAAAATCCACTCGGTATAGTAGTAATCGGAAATATTGAACCAGATATGCATGATACAGCAAAAGAAGCAGTTCGCAAATCATTAAAACGTGCAGGGTTCAGAACAATCGATGTAGGAAAAAGCGTTGCACCACAAGTTTTTGTTGATAAAGCAAAAGAAAACAACGCAGACCTCATCGCACTTTCAATTAACACTGTACCAGCAAAAAACAACCTAGCAAAACTTGATGAAGCACTCAAAGCAGCAGGTCTCAAAGACAAAGTTGGCGTAATCATGGGCGGCGCAGCAGTCAAAAAAGAAGATGCAGACGCATTTGGCGCACTCTTCGGCAAAAACAAAGAAGAAGCCCCAGAGTTAGCCAAGAAAGCACTAAAGAAATAAATACTGGCTGATGAAGCAACATGCGAAGATTCAATACCCCACAAAAAATCTATGAAATCGGAAAAGTAAAAGTCGGCGGTCAACCAGGCGAGTTGCCAACATTTCTCATTGGCTCTATCTTCTGGCTTGGCCAAAAGATGGTTTCCGATGCAAACAAAGGCATTTTTGACCCAGCCGCAGCAGAAGACATCATTAACAGATGCCAAGTACAAAGCGACATTTCAGGCGTACCTTTTGCCCTTGACATTGTCGGCACAACAGAAACAGCATTCGAGAAATACTTTGACTTCGTTGCTGCACACACTGATGTTCCACTAATGCTTGATGCTATGAGTCCAAGAACCCGTATGGCAGCAGCAAAAATTGCAAACAAAATGGGCCTACAAGAGAGATGCTTCTATAACTCAGTCTACAAAGGAGTAAAAGATGACGAGTTAGCAGCCTTGAAAGAAAGCGGTATTAAAATGTCAATTGTCCTTGCAGATGATCCACATGACACAACCCTTGCGGGCAGAATGAATGTCATCGAAGAAGCTTTAGCACTTGCAGAAAAAGGCGGAATTACAAAACCATTAATTGATACATCCATGCCATCTTTCCAACCAGACATGGGCAGCTCAGTTGTAGCTTTCCCAATGATGAAAGAAAAGTATGGCCACCCAGTAGGCACAGGCAGCGGCAACGTTGTTACAACTATGGGATGGGTAAAAGCAAACATTGCAAAAGAATTCAGAAAAGGCACAGTTACAGCAACTAATGCAATCTTGCAAGTTATGGGTGCTAACTGGTTAATGTTTGGTCCAGCTGAACAAGCCGAATGGGCCTTCCCAGCAACTGCAGTTGTTGACACATATATTGCATCAGCAGCCGCAGACTTTGACACACAACCAGTAGATGTCGAAAGCCATCCAATATTCAAGATGTTTGCCTAAACATCTCCTTTCCTTTTATTTTTATTAAGAAGTGCTGTTTTTATTTAGGTAAGTGCATTATAGTTCTATGAAACCTCTTCAATGGCTAGGGATAATAATACTAATCACAGCGTTGACTGTACTTTTCGCATGTTTTATACCGCCTGAATCAATTTTTGGCTACGTACGCTCCGCCTTTGCCGTTGTATTTGTATTTCTCATACCAGGTAATTGTCTAGTTAACATACTTTTTAGAAAAAAAAATAAACTAGAAATTGTAGAAAAAACAGTATTAAGTGTCGCTCTTAGCTTTGGCATAGCAGGCATTACAGGACTATTTCTAGGACTTACACCTATAGGGTTAAATTTTGTATCAATCACCGCTTCATTAAGTAGCATAACATTAGTCTTAGCAATAATCGCATTTATCCTAAAAAACAAAGACAGCAAACAGGCAGAAACACAAACAGCAGTATGTAATGATTAAAGCTGCAGATTAACAATTTTTAGAAAAGAAATTTTGAAGCATAGCAATTGTTGTCTGTTTAGTAAAAGGCGGTAAATTAACCTCTGAAAAACTCAACTCTTCTTCAACAGGCGACTGCTTAAGAATTAAACAGCTAAACTGTTTACTTAACCGCGTTATGTCACCTAACTCGTTAGGGATTAAGCCTTTTTTGAAATCATCATCTAATTTAGCAGCAGCCAACAAAAACAGTGCAGAAACCGAGTCCGACCCTAAAACCTGCTCCAACACAATCGCAACAGCTTTTTGATCCCCAAAAATTTTGGCCTTTGAAAGCTCAAATGCTAAACGCTCTATAGACAAATGATGTTCAGAAAGCCGGCTAGCCAACATTCGACCTTTATGTGGCCCTTCCTGCTTATCCGCAGCTTCCTTAACCACTTGTCTTACCACGCTAGCTACAAGTTGTCCAACAGCTGAGGCGGGTCCACCAAGCTCAATTTTTGCCCCTTGCCCCGTTGCAGCTACAGATAAACTGTCAGTTATAGTTCCAGTTGCAATATCACCACTATATCTACTGCGTATGTCATAATCATTCATCGCAGCAGTTTTAGCCTCCGTTGCCGTTAAAAATAAACTTACAAGACAACTATCTGTTGGATTAGCATTTAAAATAACCATTATATTAATTGTTCCAGTCATATAGTGACTGCTTTCTATGTCTTCACCAGCTGATTCGCCATGTCGCCATCCGGCGGTAGCTAGGGCAGTTATAGTTATATCACCAATTTGTCTGGTAGCTAGAGAAAAGTTTTGAATTTTTGCCGCCGTAAGCATTGCAACATAATCTGTGGTTATTTGCAAGTTTTTTTGAGCATCATAAACTAAATTCATGGGGTCATCATGAAGTAGCACATCATTGTAATGATCAGGGACAGAAACATTTAGAATAGCATGAACTTTTTTGAAACCGCCATTGTAAATACCTGAACTTATAACTGTTAAGAGGTTGTCACTAATTATAGCTGCTATGTTGTCTTTTATTACTATTTTTGCAGCTGAGTTTGGTAAGGAGTAAAAAGTCATTTCATCACGCTACTTACTTTTAGGTTACTATATTTAAAAAGTTTTGCAACAAATAAAAACTCAAAATTTTCAAACAACACCATTCAGACTGCGCAAAAACGCTAAACATCATCATTATCAAACGCTACGTGCGGTATTCATGGTGTACATGTGCCGCTACAGGTTGTAGTCTTGAGAAATTTTATATGAGTTGTTGCGCAGTCTGCATTTGACACACTCAATGTTTTAACATTTTTCCACATAACCACACATTTTTTAATTTTAACAACCATCCGGATAATTTAAATAAAAGAAAAAAAGATGGGTTGTGAGAAACATGATGACACTTGACCCAAAAGAATACACACACCTCATACCAGAAACCAAAAATATAATCAACAAAGTCATCAAAAACAACATAGGAGACAGCATACTATTCTCCGCAGGAACAGACACCTCAATAATCGCCTACGAAGCCATAAAACACAACCCCAACATCTCAACACTAACCATAGCATTTAAACAAGGCACCCCAAAAGACACCCAATACGTCAAAAAAATGGTCCAATTCCTAAAACTTAGAAATCATGAAACATACAGTTTTGACATAGAAGAAGCCTTAGAAAAAGTACCCAAAGTTATTAAAGCCCTAAAAACCTTCGACCCCATGGACGTAAGAAACAGCATATCAATATACATGGGCTTAACTCGCCTAAAAGAAAAAGGCGCATCCAAAATTTTAACCGGAGATGGTTTAGACGAACTCTTTGGGTATCCATGGCAATTTCACCTCTCAGAAGAAGAACTATACAAAAAACAAAGAGATATGTGGGCAGAAATGAGCTTTAGCAGCATTCCACTATCAAAATCGTTAGCAATAGAAGTAAAACAACCCTACCTTGACCAAGAGTTCATGAATTGGGCAAAAAATTTACCTATAAAAGTTAAAATCAACATACACAACAACGAAAAATACAGCAAATGGATACTACGCAAAGCCTACGAAAATATCATCCCCCAAGAAGTCATTTGGAGACCTAAAGCACCTCTTGAAACAGGAACAGGAACAGACACATTAAACATCGTTCTTCAAAAACAATACACTAACACAGAATTCACAGAAAAACAAAAAACCATACTTGAAAGAGATGACGTACAAATTCGCGATAAAGAACAATTATTCTACTATGAAGCTTTCAGAAAAATCTTTAACAAACCATCTGAAGCCTTCCCAAACAACAATATAAAAGTATGTCCACAATGCAAAGGCCACATTAAAACAAGGATACAATTCTGCAAAATATGCGGAGCCTACCCCATCTAAGGAATAAAGCAAAAATACTATGTATTGTTTTGTTGAAAATTCAGGTAATTCCTTTTTATTATCGAAGTTATTTTTGCACGTTCCTAACGTCACGTACACCCCTGCGATTTGGAAAAACATTTTTCACATAATTCTAAAAATTAGAAACCTAACGCGCAACCATAAAATATCATTTGCAGAGAACAATTCAAATTTCAAATTGGACACATAAAAAGACCAAGAATATCTAAAAAGGAAAACAAATTTTATAAAACGAGTTTTCATTGAAGTGCAATGGAAAAATTTTTCCATAGGAAACCACACCATCAGCGGTGCTGATGCTAGAAGAACCATGAAACCACAAAATGCTTTCATGAGAGAGCACACCATCGGCTGTGGCCGATGCTGGAAGAAACATGAAAACAGTAAATGCTTTCATGGGAACAACAACCAGGTTATCGTAAAAATCAATAATAGTAGTAGTATACAGAATTTGTTTTGGGAAAGACTTAAGTCCTTATTTTACGGTTTGTGAACCATAGTAGAGGAGAATCATAGTGGCAAATCTGTCTCAGTTAAAGTTTGCAATGGCAACATCAATTTTTCTTTCAGTTTTTATATTTGGACTTTTCATATTTGCAATAGTCTATTTACTAAACCTTGATGTATTAACTGGGCTTTTTATCGTGCTTGGTGGTTCAGCTCTGTTTATCCTGCTCCAGTATGCAATTGGCCCAGCGCTAGTGGCTATGTCAACAAAGTTGAAATATGTTAAACCCGGAGAGTCGCCTTGGCTTGAAAATACTGTTAAAGAACTGGCAGATAAAAGTGGTTTACCCATGCCTAAACTTGCAATTGTGCCCAATAATACGCCTAACGCGTTTACGTTTGGCAGAACTACAAGTAGTGCCACTTTAGCGGTGCATGAAGGTTTACTGCGTCAACTTAATCAAGGTGAAATCCGTGGTGTAATAGCTCATGAATTAGGGCACATAAAACACAAGGACTACATCATAATGACTGTGCTCTCTACTTTACCATTGATTGCATACGTGATTGCTCGAGCTGCTTTGTTTGCAAGCATTTTTTCAAACATGGGAAGAAGAAACAAAAAAGATAACGGAGGCGCAATTCTACTCATTATAGGAGTAATATCATTTCTCGTTTACATTATAACGTTTCTAATAGTTATGCGTCTTAGCAGGTTAAGAGAATATTTTGCAGACGCTTTTGCAGCATATGTTACCAATTCACCTCGCGATTTAGAAAGTGCCTTAGCTAAAATCACTTATGGTCTATCAATTTCTCCAAAACCGCCTGAAGGTGCAAGAGCATTCTACATTGGAGATCCAGCAACAGCAAAACAAGATGTCAAGCGTATAATGGAAAACAAAAACAAGTATGACCTAGACAAAGATGGGGTTCTTGACGAACGTGAACTTCAGATGGCCATGGAAAAAGAAGCCCACGACACTTGGACCCAATTAAACGGCATGTTTGCAACACATCCACCTACATTTAAGCGCATATTATTACTAAAAGAAATCGAAAAAGAAATGGACACAGGTAAATACGCCAACAATGAAATGTACAGCCACGTCTAAAAACTAAAGGGTCATTTCTGAAAACACAAAACACCTTCCACAGTTATTGTACAAAAAAGGTACATTTCATTGCTATACATTCCTAAATTCCGCAACTTAGGCAGTATCTACAAAAGTTCACTTTATCCCTTAAATTTAACCCTAAACAATAAAACAATCTAACATTTTTTCATAACTCCACACAAGCGCCTAATCAGACACCATGTTCGCACCATAACCACATGGAACAAAACCGCAGAATACAAATAAAAGAAAACCAAAGAGAATTCCAACGAATAAATAACGTAGTAACCAAAGGGTTCAACATGCCTAACCCGAAATTTGTCGATCCACCAACGGACTGGACAAAAAGTATTCTACCACCAGGCACCAAAAAGAAGAAACAAACGCGAAGACAACCTAGACCTTTTCTAACAAGCAAAATATCGCTATTTAACAAACATAACAACAATAACCAAAGCTAGATTTGGGTAAACCTATGGCATAAACTTGGAAAAACCGTTTATAACATAACTACATTAAAGATTATTTGTGGGAGAAAATCATTTGTGTTTTTCCTTCATCAACATATTTTTCTTCCTTCTCCCCCACAACCCTACAGAGGCACACACCAAAGTGGGACACCACAAAATAAAGCGTTACAAACAAAAAAGAAATTTTGTGACTACAAACAAGTCACATCTACAACAATGCCAAGCTACTTTACTTCAATGATAATGCCCTCAAGCTCACTACTAAGCCAAACACCATTAACCTCAATACCATAATGCACATACAAAACATATATACCAGGTTCAGCAAATTCACGCACAAAATCCCTTGACAAATTATCATTGTTCTTTAAAATTTCTACACGTAGAGAATCTGGATCTGAATGCATAGTTGTATCAGAAATACTGCGCAAATATGCGCATGGCATATATCCGTTAGAAACGACCCTAACGGTTTTACCACTCATATTAGTAACCGTAGCATTAACCGACAAGCTATCACCCACACCAAAAACTGTGCCAGACAAGGCCACATCTAAAGGAAAATCCGCCTCACTAAACACCTCATCAGACACAACTAAATCCTCAAACCCATTAGTTAAAACACCTACAACAAAAACCAAAGACAAACAAACCACAACAACAATAACAACAATTAAACTCTTATATACATTATTTTTAACCATTTATCATCACAACAATTTTTACGTAATAAGATATCAAAAAGAAGGGCAACTCAATTATATAAATGCGTTAACAATAAAAAACTGTTATTTACCCTAGTTTCACAATTAAAGAAGAAATTAAAGGAATTAGAAAAATCGTACACAACATGTGCCTAAAAATCAGGGAATTTAGGAATTTTGACAGGTTTAACCCGCTTGACAATTTTGGCAAACAAAAAGGCAAAAGGACAGCAAGGCATTAAAATGTCAAAAAGTGACTAAAATTGACAATATAACCATCACGCCCATACTAAAAATAAAAAAAGTAAAAAGGTTATTACTGTTATGAGAGGCGAATTGTTATATGGGTCTTGGTTATTGCTGTGATTTCAAAAGTAAAACCTGTAAGCGGATTTTTAAAGGTCTTCGGAGAGCCAATTGTTACGCCTACATCAGTGCCTGCAATGATATCACCTGATGATGTGTACTCAGAAACAAAAAGGTGACCTGATTCGTATTTAAAAACATAGATTCTATTTCCGTGCTCCACTTGCACTTTTGAATCTATAGGAACATCGAATGTGTCGCCTGTATCTATGAGATTGATGATACTACCTTGTCCACCATAATTAATGGAGATAAAATAGTAAACCGACCCCACACAAACTAAGCCTATAACAGCAGCTATAACTAAAATTTTTTCTAGTTTATTCATACTTTTTCACCTCACATATTTTGAGGGTTTATTTCTCTAATAGGCTCAAATATGCACGAGTTGCGTGTCAAAGTTTTACCTGCCTTGTAAAGTATATATGGCGTAATAAACGGCCCAATAGCTACACCTAATACGACACCCGTAATACCCAGTCCGCCGGCAGTTCCCACAAAAACAGCAGGTCTGCCGCGAAGACGTTGATAAACTAAGTTTCCTAGCCATATTGCACCTAAAACCATGCTGCCACCGAAATAAAAAGTGTACAGTGTCGCAGGAAATGTTATTGAGTAATCCTCAACAAATAATCTCGTACCTACAATACCCAATACCACAAAAATGACAACATAACCTATTGCCACCCATCGCGCACGAGCACACTCATAACAACCACATTTTGCCATTATTTATTGTCCCCCAACACCTATGAGATTGGACCATACATTATAGCGTTTCGCAATAATATATAAAATTTACGTAATAATAATTGTATTTGTTATTTTAATTCTCATAAAATAGACTTTTTGATAATATTTTATTCCAATATTATACATTATAAAAATTCTCAATTCAACATTAGTCACAAAATTTTAATCATCTTAAAACTGAAAAATATCTTTTCAACCCCCAAAACCTCTTAAAATTTGTCGTTTCAATTTTTCTCGAAACGCCTACATTTTAAGAAACCCCTTAGTTGATGTTGCCTTGTGTCATACGATGTTGCGCCATTCGACGGTAAAAAGTCGCTTGACTCAAATTACACCTTTTGAGAATATCTTCACGGCTCAACTGCTTTGTATACAACTGTTCTATAAGTTCCACAAAATTAGCAGGCACAACCTTATTCGGACGCCCAAACTTAACACCACGCACCTTTGCCGCCACTATACCTTCAGCTTGACGCTGACGAATCGTTTCACGTTCAGACTGGGCAAAAAAAGACAACAAACTCAAAATAATATCACCAATCAACGTACCAATAAGGTCCTTATCCCGCCGAGTATCAAGCAAAGGCAAATCAATAACCACAAGATCAACCCCCTTCTCCTTTGTGAGTACACGCCATTGGGATTGAATTTCCTCATAATTACGCCCAAGACGATCAATACTTTTAATGTACAACAAATCACCACCCTCCAACCTCTTAACAAGACTTTTGTAAGCCGGACGATCAAAATCCTTGCCACTCTGCTTATCCACAAACACATTTGACAGAGGTACATGTAACTCCTTCATTGCCAATAACTGCCTATCAATATTTTGCTCTAAACTTGAAACTCTAACATAACCAAAAATACCCATATTATTCACACACCTTTTTATCTTTACAATAACATGAATTAGCATGGATGTCAATGGGTTTTCAGACCAAACAAAGCCGCTAAGAAGAAATTAAAGAAATTAGAAAAATCGTACACAACAGGTGCCTAAAAATCAGAGAACCTGGGACAGTATCATTTTTTCTGCCATAACAGGTCTTAAAGATAAAGGAAAAAAGATTTTTTGTTATTTTAGTTTGTTAAAAAAGCAACTATATGAACCGGTGTGACAGGCATTGTCTTTTTGTTCAACAATGTAGAGGAGTGTGTCATAGTCGCAATCCGTTGAGACTTCAATAA
>Ga0209737_10000560_pt1 | contig 29909 bp, 29 predicted proteins | sample TergutCu122P3_FD_187284 | JGI IMG/M metagenome (GOLD analysis project Ga0209737, IMG submission 187284) | Cubitermes ugandensis P3 segment gut microbial communities from Kakamega Forest, Kenya - Cu122 P3 (SPAdes) (version 2) | ecosystem: Host-associated > Arthropoda: Insects > Digestive system... | reverse complement strand
GGGTTTGTTTTAATTTTTCAATCATTCCCAACGTATCCGAGCCGCTAATTTGAAAATAGTTGGCTATAAGCATAATGGAAAACACAGCAATGAAAATTGCGGATACTATGGCGATGTTTCGGATGATTGCTTTTTTCATTATAATTTTTTCTCGCAAAGTTTTATTTTCTTCTCGCGAAGACACAGAAACGCAAAGAAAAAAACTTTATTTATATCTTTGTGCCTCTGCGAGAGTTCAATAGAATTACTCTTTTAATCTTTTAAAAGCTAAATAATCCGGTAAATTCCACTCCAAAACTTTTCGAGATTTATAGTTGTTCAAAAAATCATCTCTCCTTTTATTAATATTTTCATAATATTTTTGATAACTCCACAAATAATTTTGTGAAATATCGAAAGGCATTGTTTTTATTTGAACAGCATTAATATCAGATAGTTGTTCCAGTGTCTTTGTAGTATATGGTAATGTGGCATCACTCAAATTATAAATAAATCTGTATTCAATTAAAGAACGATTGTGGTGTTTAAAATTATATTTTGCAATAATTATATCCCAGTTAAACAAAGCCGAAAGCGTAAGTACAATCAATAAAGAAAATCCATTAATTCTCCATAAAAAATAGTTACTTTTTATTTTTAGAACCTTAATAATGATGGTAATCAATCCAATAGCAACAAGAGCAAGGAAAAACAATACGGCGATACGCTTGTATGCCAATCCAAAGTAATTGATGTAGTAAAGATTACGAATGACTACAGATATGGTCATAATTAAATTTTGAACAATCCATAGCACAGTTAGTTGTTTTAATAATTTGTTTTTCGAATAAAAATTCAAATTGTTATTGAAAAAATATAAGGCAATAATTGCTGAAATAAATACGGAAAACAATAAAATCCAAGTGCCTTCGTGAACAAACTCCTTTAAGAAAGAACCATCCCATTCAAATCCTATCCAAATGTTGGTAATGTCTATGTAATTAAAACATAAAATCAATGCGTTAAGCATAAACAACAATACAACTCCCGTTATATATTGCGTTTTCAAAGCAGTTGCACGAAATGAAGAGAAATCCTTTCTTCTAATACGTTTTAAATTATTGGATGAAGATAAATCATGCTCATAAATAGAAAAAGGCTTTGTTTTCATTAACAATGGATTAACAACAATTAATCCTAATATAAAAAAGAAAAATAAAGAAAATTTTACGTTGGAGAAAAAATCTGCCATTATTTCTAAAAATGGCTTAACAGACTTGAAAAAAACAGAGCTGGAAGTCAAATATAATAGAAAGAAAAAGAGCAAGATACAAATAGGAATGAAAATAAAGAAGAAAAAATTATGCAACTTCCTATTCAAAGAAGATGCCATATTTGAATCCTTTTTATCTTCAGGAGATGGTGTAAAAAAACGGATTTGTGATAAAAAACAACGCATGAATGTACCGCAAAGCACATGAAAAAATGATTTCCCTTTTGGAAAAGCCAGTACATACCCCAGACAAAATAGAAAGAAGAAATTTACCACAATTCCCCATGAAGTGTTTACGATTACAGCGAAAATCGCAATCAATATTGTTGCAAGTAAAATACTACCTGTCAATAAATTAAATTTAACCGGACGATTTACATAAAGCATTACCGGAATTAGAACCGCCTCAAACAATAATAAATTGATTCCCAAAGATTTTTTATAAAATAGAATGACGAATAAAACGGCTGAAATTAATGCTAAGACAATAAGTTGCGATTTTTTCATGGAATAGAGAGTTTGGTAAATTATTTTGTATAAACGAGTGTGTGCTTGCTATTATTTTGCGGACAATAACTAAAACATCTTCCACAACCCACGCAATTCGCATTATCAATTTCATAGTATTTACGAGTACGTTTTGTGGAAAGACTTATTAAAGTGAGCCCAATTACCAATCCTAAAAACGCTCCGATAATTCCTGAATACACGCGAAATTCTTTTTTAATTATAGTAACTTGTACTTCAAATTCCTCAACACTTCTTCCCATACCATAAAAAGCCTGTAATTCTAAAGATTGTATTGCTTGTGGTTGAGTTTCGTTTTGAATGACCATATCATATAATTGAACTTCTTTATTTATTTTACTAAACTTGTCGCTTAGCATATACATAACAGTTGCGCCTGCAATGACCATAAGGGGCAGGAAAACCAAATAGCGCAAAATTCGCTTCACACCCGTAGAGCGACTTTCTTTGACTTTATTTTCGTAAGGTGGACGTATCGCATCCACCGGACAAGCGTTGTGGCATAATTGGCAATTAATGCATTCTTTTTTGGTAATTTTCACCTGCCGGAATGAAATTCTTGAAAACAGACTCAAGATAGCGCCGTAAGGACAGATGAAACGACAAAACGGACGTCCGGTGAAAATGGAAAAAATCAGCAATATCACCCCAAAAATCAATAAAGGCAACTCGCCTCCCAAACGAAAAATTCCGACGAACGGGTCGTAGCGGCAGATGATAAATCCACTGTTGGTTATTGCAAATAATACAGCGAAACCTAAGTAAATCCAAGGAAAGATTCCTAAGACGCTTGTCACCGCTTTCGACAGTTTGTAGTTTTTTATATTCACCACCTCCTGTAACGCACCCAACGGACACACGCCGGCGCAAAATACTCTGCCAAAAAACAGCGCAAATATAATGGGAAGAATAAATAGTAATAATATAAACAAAGGAATTGTGTATGAATCGTTTGCCAAAGCTAACGACACATTTTGTACAGCGCCGATGCTGCATACACATCCATGTCTGAAAAACCCGAAGTAGGCAATCGAAATTATCGATGTTAGTATAACAGGCCATCGAACCTGTTTTTTAATAACCGCCCATGCCACAAAACCCATCAGAAGCACAAGCATTGCTATATCTATGTATGCCCACAAAACCTCATTGGGAATAATGTAATGTTCTTCAGGGTAAACGTATCCTGACTCGAAATCGGGTTTGGGGAAACGATTTTGGGCGGAGGTTGTTATTGATATGATGCTTAGAATTATGATGGGGAATATAGCTTTTTTCATTTGTTAGTATTTTATTTAAAAGCTTTTTAGCAGCAGATGACGCAAATTTAATAGATGGATGCAGATTAGGTCATGAGGTTATAATAACGTAAATCGGTGCTGGAAATATTATACAATGCCATAAATTAATATTTTCATGTTAATGTTTCCACGTATTCTATTGCCTTTTCTGCAAATTCTTCCCATTTATCTGCATTTTTGGCAGAAACTTGTACCCATTCTTTCATGGGTCTTTTTTTACCCGATGGGTCAAACAATTGTGAATCTTCTAAACTTAGCGCTTCAGCACGCGCCTCCGCAGTGAGTTTAAACACCATTTCATTTTGAAAAAAGCAGATGAATGCTTTTCCGTTGATTTTAAAACAAGGTTTGCCGAACATTTGGCTTTGCTCGGCTTGTTCAAATTTTTTACCTACAGTTAGGAATAATTTTTCTTGTTCTGTCATGACTGTTTTAATTTTATATATTATTTTACATTTGCCTTTGTATTAAGATACTGGTTGTTATTTATTGAATAATTCTGACAAACTTTTCTCTAGCCACTTTGCGAAAGGTTCAGGATTTCCGCTTTTTTCATAGGCAGCAATCATATTATTGAGCACGAACTTCACATTTGGATGCTCAAAACCTAAAATCTTGATTACGATAGGTAAAGATTTCAGATACCATTCCAAAGCACAGTCGTAATTGCCCTTGTTATCATAAACCATAGCTATATTGTTATAGGTAATAGCTGTATCGGGATGCTCTTTGCTCAAGACCTTTTCACGAATGGCTAATGCTTTCTCATGGTAGTCCAAAGCGCGATTGAAATCGCCCTTGGCACTATAAATCGATGCTATGCTGCTATAGCTAATGGCTGTGTTAGGATGCTCTTTGTCCAATACATTTTTACTAATTCTTAATGCTTTTTTGCTGTATTTCAAAGCATTGCAATAATTTTCCTTGCATTTATAAATCATGGCTATGTTGTTATACGTAATAGCTGTAAAGGGATCTTCTGTGCCCAAAATTTTTTCATAAATGGTTAATGCTTTCTTATAATATTTCATTGCTTTTTCATAGTTGCCTTGTGCGCTATAAACACGAGCTATATCATTATATATAGTGGCAGCATTTGAATGCTTTTCACCTAAGATTTTTTCACAAATAATTAGCGCTTTCTTAAGATATTCCAAGGTTTTTTCTAAATCGCCTTTCTCATAGTAAACTTTACTTATAAAGGTATAGACATACATTGTATCAGAGTGTTCTTCACCCAATATTTTTTTGTTAGTGAATAATGCTTTATCAAACCATTTTAAAGCTTGAGAATAATCTGCCAAATGATAAAATCCGCACCCCAAGAAGTAATAGAGCTCGCTTATCTCTTTTGTTGTATCCTCATCACTTATTCCATTTATGATGGACTCAATGTGAGTGGCAAGAATGGAGAAGAGTGTTCTGGACTCAGCAGTAGGGAAGTCATAATAGACGAGTTCATTCATAATATCTACGCAATAGTTGCGCCATTTGCTTTGTTCTTCTTTGAGACTGTCGCGAATAACATCCTGTACAAGTCGGTGGAGGCTGAGTGCACCTTCTTCGTTGCGACTAACTAAGGAGTATTGGGTAAGTTCAGCAATTATTTTATTATATTTCAAATTGTCCGGAAGGACCCCACGAAGTTCTTGTAGCTCATCGGACAATACTTCGCTTGCGTCTTGAAACCATTGCTTGTAAATATTATCAGGAGCAAAAAATGCACAAAGGTTTAGGAGTTGCTTTGGTGCTTTATTGTTGATTTTGTCAAAAGAAATTTGCCAGGTCGTTGCTATCGTTTTTCTATCCGGATCATCATCCGTTAATAAATTCAAGTGATATGTGTTGTATAACTCTAAATAGTTTTTGTAATTACTTTTGTTGATTTTCATATAAGCGCCTGTTTGGCTTAAAGCTAAAGGCAGGTAGCCCATTTTTTTAGCTAACTCCCTAAAATGCTCGTCTGATTGTTTTTTTGTATATCTTTCAATGAATTCGCAAGCTTCCGGTTCAGTAAAGACACCAATGTCGATGGTGGAAAAATGCAAGAATCTTGTATTTCGAGAAGTAGTTAATATATGCTGCTTCCCACAAGTTTGAGGAGGCAAATAGCGTTGTAATGATTTTTCATCTTCAATGTTATCAAAAATGAAGAGCCAATTGTCATGCTGCTGCATCCAATTGCAAACGGCTTCAATAATAATTTCTGTCTCTTTTGTATCCTTGCTAATAATTTCGTTCTTAAAGGCAAAATCTTGATAAGAGGTAAATGTATTTTCTCCCGTTTCAGCATTTACCCACCAAATGTACTGATATTCGCTTGCATAACGGTAGGCATACTCAATAGCAATCTGGCTTTTTCCAACACCTCCCAAACCTATAATGGCTAACGATTCATTATTGTTTAAAGTTTGATGAATTTTATATAATTCAACATCTCTACCTGTAAAATATCGATTCCATTTCGGAAAATTAGAATTTATTTTTACTGTTTCCGGTAGTGATGCTGTACGAATAGTTTCTGTTAAAGGAGCATTTTTTAGATGAGCTAACCCTTTTAATAAAATCTTTTCGGCATTCGGTTTATCTTTGCCTGCAATATCAATGTAAACACGTGAAGCCCATAAACCGTCCGGTTTGAGTTCTTCAATTCGGACAGGAATAATGTTTGCATACCTTTTTTGTGCAAGAAAAGCAGTCCACTCTTCATCTGCATAAAATGATTGTAAATAGGCCTCCGAGAGTATGGAGATAACCCGATCACAATTTTTAATAGCTTTATCCATTTCCAACAGAAAATTCTGTCCTGGCTTAATATCTTTGTATTGACAGAAACAAGAATACCCTTCCTTTTCCAAAACTGTAACAATCCATTCAGCCAACTGTGCATCACAGCCAGTATAGCTAATAAAAAAATCTTTAGATATCTTTTCCATATTGCATATATTTACGTGTTATTATCCATTTTTATAATCCTGTTAATCATATAAATCTTGCTAAAATCCCGGCTCAGACTACTTATCTACCACCGGCAATTCATCCGTAGAAATCGCATCTAAATTATTATCCCACAAATACTTTTTAGTTTCACTAACCAACACGCCGCTTAGCAATATGAGCGCAATAAGATTGGGAATTGCCATTAAAGCATTAAACATATCAGCAGCTTCCCAAACAAGCGCTAAAGGAACTACCGCTCCTACATAAGCTACAGCGCTAAAAAAAATCCGAAAGGGCAAAATACATTTCTTGCCGAATATATATTCCATTGATCTTTCGGCGTAATAGCACCAGCCAAGCACCGTTGTCCATGCGAATAAAAATACGCCAACCGTAAGTATAATTGGGCCGATGATCGGAATTTGGTTGTAAGCGAAAGCTACAAACTGTCCACCCTCAAGCCCATCGTAAGCGGTGGGATTTTTAAGGATAGTAGTTACTAACATTAAGCCCGTTAGTAGGCACATTACAATGGTATCTAAGAAAACCGCCGACATTGAGACCAAAGCTTGTCGAACAGGATTTCTTGTTGTGGCAGCAGCTGCGGCTATAGGCGCAGAGCCAAGTCCGGATTCATTTGAAAATAAACCTCTGGAAACGCCATAACGCATCGCTATTAACAAGGTTGAGGCTACAAAGCCACCACCTGCTGCACGCGGCGTAAATGCGTTTTTCAAAATTAACGAAAACGCATCAGGGACATAAGCGTAATTCATTGAAATGACCACTAAGTTCATAATGATGAAGATCACTGCATAGGTGGGAACAATTTTTTCGGAAACTTTGGCTATGGATTTAATGCCGCCCACCACCACTGCAAACGTAATAACAAAGAGTATAAGACCTGTTATGTGAACATTTACATTAAATTGGTGTTCCATCATCATCGAGATGGCATTTACTTGTACCAAGTTACCGGCGCCAAATGCTGCAAGGGTACAGAAAATGGCAAACAAAATTCCTGCCCATTTCATTTTAAGTCCGCGCTCTAAAGCGTACATTGGTCCCCCCAACATTGTGCCGTTTGATGTTTGCACTCTGTATTTTACGGCAAGTAGCCCCTCAGCGTATTTTGTTGCGATTCCAAAAAAACCGGCTATCCATAACCAAAAAATAGCACCCGGACCGCCTAAATATATTGCCATGGCAACTCCCACTATGTTGCCGGTGCCGAGTGTTGCCGCCAAAGCGGTTGACAGCGACGCAAACTGACTGACATCGCCGGGAGCATTCTTGTCTTTTGTAACGGCAAGCTTTAGCGCCTTAAAAATGTACTTTTGTATAAATTTTAATCTGAAAGTCAGGAAAATGTGTGTACCTACCAACAAGATAATCATGGGCCAACCCCATACAACGTTGTTTATTGCTCCAATGATGCTGTGTATTGTGTCAATCATATAATTTTTATTTATGCAGCAAAAATAACATTATGGTTCAGATTTTTTCTCATATGCCTTCGAAACAGGAACACGTTTTATAGCACCGGCAGGACAAATTTTCGCTATCTGGCATTCGTTGCAGTTTTTGCACAGCTCTTGTTTTATCTGTAAGTACATCGCGCCATTACCAAAGGCATTACAACCTTTCACACATTTTCCGCAACCGTTACAAAGATCTTCGTTTATGGTATATTCAAAATAAGGTTCTTCTATAAATCTACGCTGGATGGCGCCCGTAGGACACATCAAATTTTCGGCAGCAGTGTTCAGTTCTTTCACATTCGCACGGTAGTAACCTCCGCATAAATCACAAAAACCACAAACCTCTTTTGCGTGTACGGCTTTTACTGCCGATACCGGTAGCACACAAGAAGTTTCACAAAGTCCGCAAGCAATGCACAACTCAGGGTCAATTTGCCAGAAATAGGCGGTTTCTTTTACAGTGATTTTTTGTATAGAAAAAACGACGAGTACTAAAATAGCGCATAAGGCGAGTAGCTGCCCGAAGATTTTCCAAAATTTTCGACGGTTTTCGGGATTGGTTCTATTTTTTTTGCTTGCTATCATATTCATCTTAATTTATTCCTATCGAAGGGTAATAAGTTCTATGTTGTCTACCATCTCCAACTTTACTGAATTTTATTTAAAATTTTTAATTCGAGTTACTTCATCTTTTATTATTTCATTTACATCCACTTTAGCACCTCTTAATACATAAATAAAAATCGTATCATCTAATGCATATTGGTTTATTCGTTTGCCTGCCAAATAAACAGTGTCGAACAAAGGAACCTCTTTTGTTCTATTCCTGTCTCTATCGTAAGGCGATTTCACTAAAACTACATCCGATATTTTTTTATCAATCGGTACCCAATCTATACATGTCTCATGAAATGAATAGGCTACTATTTTTTTATTCTTTGTATAGTAATTTATTGCACCTGCTTGTCCGTAATCATCGCAAAGAATTAATGTATTGTCGAGGTTGGGTAGTTCCGCACAAATACTGTCAACCTTTGCTGCCAACGCTGCCCAACCAAGCATAACCTCAAAATCTTGATATAAAGGATGGGTGTAACCATTTTCTCTACGAAGCAAATCGGATTTTTGATGCTTTTGAACTTTACCCATAAAATATTCAGGGGTTTTATTTGAAAATATAACCACATTGTACACAGGTATGAAAAAGAGAATCGGAATGATAATCAAAACACCCTGTAAATATTTTTTCCATCCTTTTATTAAAATATTTCCAAGAAAAGCCGCTCCAAATGCAATGTAAATCGGATAAAGCCCCATGGCATAATAGCTATTTGCCCTAAAATAAATGAATACGAATAATGTGAAAATCATTGCCCAAAAGAATGCTCTATATTTTTTGAAGGGTTTATAAAACAATAAGGCATATAAAGCTGATATAATAACAAATAAAGCGCCCAAAAAGAAAAGCACTTGAAATTTTATGAAATCCAACCTGTTTACATGATCCAACTGGGAACTTTTTAGTTCATTCAAATGCTGAATAAAAGGGAAGTCGTTATTATATTGCCAAAGGAGATTTGGAAAAATGAGCAATAGCCCTAAAATAGCTGCAAAATACAACTCCTTTTTAGCAAATAGTTTTCGCTGTTGGGTGATTAAAATGGCCGGTAAAAATCCAATAATAAGAAAGACAATATTATACTTATTCAAAAAACCAATGCCAAATATAAAAGCGGCTATGTAAATCCATTTGGGGTTATCTGTTTTAAAATATTTTATGATGATAAAATAAAAAGTTGTCCAACATAGAACATCAAATGAATTTGGTTGATAATAAATATTCAGTAATAATAATGAAGAAAATAATACACATGTGGCACTTAAAATCTGTGCAAATAAAGTTCCATCCAATTCTTCAACTGCTTTCCACACTACTACAATGGTTAATGCCCCAAAAAGAGTTGGAAAGAATTTTATCCAAAACAGTGATCCACCCAACATAAATATCAAATAGGAAGTCCATGAAATAAATGGTGGAACGGAAAAATACCCCCAGGCTAAATGATGGGCTTGGTCAAGATATAATAATTCATCGGAATGTAAGTCATAGTCAGAACTTCTTAAGAAATACTGAATTAGAAATTTCAATATGACGAAACATAGTAATATTAAATTCTTTTTTGTCATTGGATATTGTCGTTTTTTAAATGACCGCTAACTTTTAAATATCCATATCCTGTCAACGCCTGCAATAACCCAAAAATAAAGTAAAGTATTGACATAAAGTTAAATGAAAAAATAAAAAATTGAGCCGTAGTCCAAAGCATGAGAATAATTCCGCAAACCATTACCGATAAAGCAGCATAACGGTGTTTTTTACAAATGAGGATAAAAGAAACAAAATTCGTTACTCCATTGACAAGCAGCAAGGTAATTCCAGGGAAGATAAAATTTTGAAAGAATACATCCGGCCATGGAAGTTTTTGCATATAAGGTAGTAACAAGTTCATTTCCCACCACATTTTTCCGGAAGGATCGATAAACATCATGGTACTGCCCCAAAGAGCGCCAATTCCAATAAACAAGCTCCAAAAAATAGAGAGAGAGCGTAATCTTTTTAGTGTAATCATAATTGTCATAATTAATTAGATTTCATTTTTTTTACAAAACAACTAAAAATTCTTCACCAATCATTAATGTTTTGATTCGGTTGTTTATGTTCATAGCAGCACTGCATTGGTGCAACCTTGCAACAGGCTCACTTGGCGGTTCATCAGATAGTTCAAATGTTCCGTAGTGCATTGGGATTAAACATTTTCCGCCTAAATCAAAAAACACCTGTACCGCTTCTTCAGGATTAATATGTGCAGATTTCATTATATATGGCGGCGAATAGGCTCCAATGGGAAGCAAGCAAATATCAATATCGCCGAATGTATCATGAATCTCTTTGAACAGCTGCTCATCGTAAGCAGTGTCGCCCGCAAAAAATATTTTTATGTGGTTGGCAATGATTAAAAAACTTCCCCAAAGTGTTTTGTTGAAATCATTTAATCCGCGCCGTCCCCAATGTTTGGCAGGAAGAAAAATAACACGAATATCACCCTTCAGATTGTACTCTTGATACCAACCGGCTTCCTGAATTTCAATGCTGTTCAATTTCTTTCCGCTGAAAAGCCGGCTTCCACCCAAAGAAATCAAGACTTCCATATCAGGATTGTTTCCAACCAATACTTCAACCGATTTTTTATCGAAATGGTCACGATGATCATGTGAGATAAGTAAGTAATTGATTGTTTTTAAAGAATTTACTGCACAAGGTAGCGTTGCTTTACGTTTTCCGGAAGGTAAATTGAAGAAACAAGGGTCGGTGATCAGGCGAATACCATTAAGATTTATCAGAAATGAAGCATGCCCTAACCAAACTATGCTGTTTTCCTGCATTGAAGAAGGGCTAAAAGGCTGCACTTGCACCCGAAATCCATCATTGCGTTTTTCTTCCCGCTGCGGATTGCGGCTGAATCTCCATTTGAGAATATTACCAAAGGATATTTGTTTATCAGCCGGATCATTTTGAAATCTTCCGTTAATAACCATATTCCCTTCCCAATTTTCTTTGAGTATAGATAGATCGGGGTTTATTTTATGTTCAATCATGTTATTTGCATTTTTCACGCATTGGACAGCCTGCGCATGAATTTTCCGTAGGGGCGTTGCGCGCAACGCCCCTACAATAAACCAAAATCGTTCTTTTATTTGCAATATAAATGTTTTCTCCCGATACCTGCATTTTGTACGCATCCGTTCCACCACCCAACATATTGCTGTCAAATAAAACCGTTCGGAATTTTCCATTTCTTCCATAACTTGAAATGCGAGGATTTCCTTTTTCAGAAGTCAGAATATTTCCGTCGGAGCTTTTTGCAAGATAAACCGGATTACAACATCCGGCAAATGCCCCGGCTTGCACTCCGGCAGTACCAAATGAAGCGATAAACTCGCCATCAAGCGTATAGCTTTCAATTTTATGCTTACCCGAATTGGAACAGTAAATCGTATCGTTTATACTGATAATATCAAACGCATAACTTGGAATGATAAAACTTTCGGGGCTTTTGATGAAGCGCACTAAATTGCCTTGTTTATCGTATTGTACTATATTTTTATTTTCGGCATCGGTTACAAAAATATAATTTATAGTTGTTGTAAATGCGCAATAATCGGAGTTATCACTGCAAGCTTCCCATTCATCTTTTTTTTCTCCTTCAAAAGAGTATAAATCTATTCTTGTGGGGTATAGCAGGTAAATCGTCATATTTTCCACAACAATATCACGCACTTTTGCCTTTATCACAAAATCGCGTTGATGGTTGCCCGATAAATCAAAAACAGAAACTTTATCAGTCAAAGCGGCATAAAGTTTATCATCATAGATAGCAAAACTTTGTATATCGGAAGTTGCATCAAAACTATTTATTTTTTCGTAGGGAGAAATAAACGTAAGTTCTGCATTTTTTTCACTTGATTGAATCGTTTTTTTCTCCGATCTCATCGAATGAAACATATAATATCCAAATCCGGCAATGAGGGCGAATATCAGAATATTTAAAGTTATTTTAAGCGCTTTATTCATAGTTTATCTTAAGGCGCAATTGAGAGTAATTATTCACGCTTGCCAAGTTCGTGGTCTAAAGCATATAAACCGGCAGGACTGTCTTCTATTTTCTTTAGTTTTTCTAAAATTTTACGTGCGCTATCTTCTTCTTCCACTTGTTCATCAACAAACCATTTTAACATGTTTTGCGTGGCATAGTCTTTCAACTCAATTGCCATGTTCATCAGCTTATGGATTTTTTCTGTTACAAGCTTTTCGTGCATTAACGTATCTGCAAAAGCATCTGTGGGAGAAAACCATTCTTGTCTAACCTCTTCAATCGGCATTAAGGCTACTTTTCCATCCATGTCTCCGATGAATTTCATAATACGGGTAGCATGCTCAAACTCTTCTTTTGCCTGTAAAGCAAACCAAGAAGCAATACCTTCATAACCCTTGTTATCCATATCATAAGACATAGATAAATACAAATAACTTGACCATAATTCTGCATTGACCTGTTGATTCAATGCAACTTTCATTTTTGGATCTAACATAACTAATTAATTTTCAAAGTAAAACATTTGTTCATATATATAATGACGCGAAAATACGAAAAAATATTTTTTGAAAACTATTTACATGATTATTTGTAGTTTTATATCGAAAACTTTATCCCAAAGAATACCGTTCGCGGCAATGTAGGTCCATAAATATACCCTGAATCCCTAAATTCCCCCTTATCAAATTCTTTTTGAAAACTATTAAAAATATTCTTCATCCCAATGTTCAACTGTAGTATTATGTTTTCTTTGAGCTTAAAATTATAAGCGATTCTTAAATTAAGGTCAAAGAAAGCCGATGTTTTTACTTCTCTATCTTCAGGAATATAACCGGCAAAATGTTGCACTAACATACTTCCTGTATAAATGCCTGATAAAGAAAGATCTAATCGCTTTATTGGTGAATAAGTTGTCATAATATAGCCGTAGTTAGATGGTGCACGAAACATTTTACGTTGCGGCTCAACATTTTCACTCCATTGCTCGGGCTCTTTATACAGGCTGGATTGCCACGTAAATCCCATATTAATTTGAAAATCTTTTATTGGAATGACGTTCGCTTCGAAGTTAATGCCGGCAACAACGGCTCCCAAACCATTTTTGCGTTCCAAAATTAAATTTCCGTCTTCATCTCTGCCAACCTCTTCTATTACAAAGACATTGCTTAAATCGGTATAAAAGCCTTCTGCCAAAAGCTGAAATGCCGTTTTTGAAAATGATTTACTAAATTCTGTAGAAAAAGTGAAACTGTGTGATTTTTCGGGTTTAAGATTCTCTGCTATATGAATCAAAGCCACATTTCCTCCAACAGCAGTAACATGCAAATCTTCGTCATATGCTTGTGGACCGCGATATCCACTGGCATAGCTTCCCCGAAGGTTTAACCATGATACCGGAGCATAACGGCCGCTAATGCGAGGACTGAAAATAGGATTTTTTATCATGGAATGTTTGTCTAATCTTCCTCCCAAAAGAATACTTGCTTGTGTGTTGCGCCATTCGTTTTGAGCAAAAACCGAATAAATAGCCACTTTCTGATCTATAATTCTATCGTATCCTAACATTTCGTCTTTTAATATATTGTTAGAATATTCAAAACCACTAATAAAGGTAGCCGGCATGAACAAGAAGCGATTCATCCTAAAAGTATATTGAATACCGGATAACATAGTCAAATCTTTTGTATTTCCATAAGCATTAGGATCTTGTCCTGCTCCATAATAACTTTTTCTTTTAATATGTTGTATGGAAGAATAAGTTTGTAAAGCATGTTTAGTGTTTTTAAAAAAAGAATCAAACTTATAACCTCCCGAATGGATGGTATGATCGGTTTGCTCTGCGATATCAGCTTCGTGAGGCGGGCGGTTAAAGTTGTTTCCGCCTCTCCTAAACTCATCAATAGTATGATATTCAAGCGTAAGCTTGCCAACTCTATTAATATTATAAAACCCTCTGAAACCAATATTTTTCATATTTAATTTACCAATTTCGGAAAAACCGTCTTTATTGTAATCAAAAGGCGACCTTTGGCGAGCGGAAGCAAAAAGCGTGGCACCGGCTTTATTGTTATTGGAAACAACAGATGCATTAAGATTAGTTGTAATATCAGGCGCTTTTCCGTAAATTAAATTAGAAGTATTGCTAATAGAAAGAGCGTTTTTTCTGGGTTCTTTCGTAATAATATTAACAACTCCGCCAACCGCACTTGAACCGAATAATGCCGAGCCTCCACCTCTTACAACTTCCACTCTATCAATCATATTTGAAGGAATATGCTCCAATCCGTAAACTCCGGCTAAGGCACTGTTAATAGCGCGGCTGTCTATTAAAATTTGCGTGTACGGACCTTCTAATCCATTGATTCTTAATTGAGGGAAGCCGCAATTTTGACAATTGTTTTCGACTCTTAATCCTGGCGCAAAATTGAGTCCTTCCGCCAAACATACCGAACCGGTATTTTCAAATACTTTTGGGGTTACCACATTAACAATAGTAACAGCTTCTTTCCTGTTCACTTCACCTTTACTGGCAGAAATAACCACTTGATTTAACAAAAGAGACATTTCTTCCAGTTCAAAATTAACTTCTATGGTTTTTCCTTTCTCTATATTTATTTCTATTTCTTGGGATTCATAGCCCATATAAGAGGCTATAATGGTAAATGTACCAATAGGAATATTGTTTAAACGATAATGTCCTGTTGCATCAGAAATAGTTCCTATATTAGTTCCTTTTATGCCAATAGTTACGTGTGCAAGATGTTCCTGTGTTTTTTTGTCTAATACATGACCTGTAATATTGGCATCTGTTGTTTTTTGGGCATGTATAAACATTATATTTAGTGTAAATACAATTGCAATGATAATTCTCTTCATTATTGTTGATTTGTATAATTAAACCTGAAATTTTACACGTGTAGAGACCGAGGTACATCCATCTCTACAACAAGAATAATTATACAATAGGAGGAGCGCGTAATAAAAGGTTGTGAAAATATATGGCGGCTACCCAATGTGTGGTCTCAGCAAATTTACTCTCGTGTAACAAGTATTGTGATGCGTTTAGATCACAATTGCACGAAAAATCAGTATAATCAAAATGTGAAAATTGGGCAATTAAAGTTATACAATACTCTGTATGCCCTCCGCTTTCTGTGTTGTGATGAGTGTTCGTATGAAGGTGTGAGTGCGTAATAGTTGCACCACTAATAATATGCGTGTGAAAGAATAAAGTCGTACTTGCGTAGTAACTTACGAAAAGTATTATGAAAAACAAGGATATTATTCTTTTTATTTTAATCATATTTAATAAAATACTAAGATGTTACGGATATAGCTAACGGAAATCAAATGGTAGTATTGTTTGTCATCTTCTATTTGTGAAAACTTCCACGCAATCCGATTGCAGCTTTTTGTCCTTATCTTCCAAACCGGTAGCAATTTCAGCAAGTATTTGTGGATTGGCTATACATTTTTCTGCGACAAGCCGATTGGCAGTCTCTGTTTTGTCGCCCTTTTGTGATGATAATTGATTTAAGATTTCCATTGCTATAAGTTTGGTAATAAACTTTATCTAAAACGATTTATATTAACTGTTCATTTCTTGTGTGGACTTTCCGGTGCCATTATTACCAATTAAGATTATTTTCAGTGCTTATATATTTATCAATATTTTTAAATTCAACTGACATTTCTATACTTATAAAATTTTACGTCAAATAATGTCCTGCAACGCCAATCAATGTTCCCAAAATTGCAGCTATTGTCAGAATAATTGGTACGGCTTTCTTGTCTTGTACTGAAACTAAAACTACAACAGGTAAAGCAAATGCCACAGAAATCAAACCGCCTTGCAGCCACCAAACAATATGAGGCAAGTCAATATTCACAATGATAATTGACACGAAAAAGTATTGTAGAAAAGCAGAAATGGTGGCTCGTTTGTCCAATTTCTGAATTAGCATAGGAATAATGTCAATAGTTCCTACTACAATTCCGATAATTGCGGATAATAATAATGTGTCCATATTCATCTCATTTTTATTTATTTGATTTCATTGCTTTACATTTTTTGATTTTGGGGTCAATCAAAAATTTTTGATATTCTTCTGTTTCCATTCCGTAAAGAGCAACTTTTCCACCATTGTCGCAGTGAATACCGAACCCATAAGTTTTTGTTAGAGGTGAAGCACGGAAACAAGGCTGTCCTTTTGAAAAAAACTGTTCTCTTGCTTGTTTGTATTCTGCTTTTATCAAATCATTTCTATCGGCAAATACTTGAAAAAATATGTCGTCAGATGTATACTTATATGGATTTTTAACAATCAAGTCATACTGCATTTCTGCAACAGTTTTTTTGTCTTTTGTTGGCGGCTTTGTACCACAATATGCCTTAGTATCTTCAGCTACTTCTATAAAAGTGTCAAAATAATTTGTTGTATGTATTTTCATATCGTATTTCATGCTTTGTTCTTATTCTGTCTGTTTATAAATCTTTTCGGGATTATACCCTACATTATTGTAAGTGTCTAAATATCTAATCACACATTCCCTCTCAATCAAATTGCGGAAAATATTTTCTTAAACATTGCATATTTCTGTCAAGTTCACGGAAATTAAACTGTAAAATAAAACTGAATAATTGTGTATTTTTCTCAATTGTAAAATAGTTATCCAATTGTTGCATAATAAAACATAGCTCGTTACTATCAAACTCAAATTCACTTTGCATCTTTAATATATTGTAACTTCCTGAATTTACATTCTCTTTTGTGAAATAATTGCTTATATTAAGTTCGTTTATTTTTTCAATGATTTCATTTTTAATTTCTGAAAATTGATATTCTTCCCATTTTTTATCAAATTTTTCGTTGTAATCGTTGTTCAATTTTTTAAACTCATTATTTCCATCGTATGTTTCATGATTACATTTTGAAAGTTTTTCATTTTGTTCATTACGAATATTGATAAGTTCAATACATTTTTTATTTAAAGATTCATAATATTTTGAACTTATAAAATTTATAAGTTCGCAAAAATTCAATACATCTTCCTTTGTTGACATAATCGTTTTATTTATTTGAATTTATATTCTTGAATATGACAATGTTTTCATTTATATTCGTGGCAAAAATATAAATTTTTGTTTTGGAAAAATTATATTTTTGCACCGGATAAAAACGGAAGTAAACACCAATGTTTCTATCCTTATTCTCGTAAGAAAATTTAGCGATTTTAGAGGGAGAATAATCATTGACAAGTCTTTTGCTTTAGTGTGAAAGTTGTTAGGTTTATTCTACCTCAAGGCAAACGCTAAAGCCCTCTTACATAGGATAAGTTTAGAACTTTTCACACTTTCTTTTTTGTCTCCAAATCAAAAATGGGGATGCCGAAAACCATATCAAAGAGTAGGCAAAATTAAAAGAAAGACAAAAATGACAAAAAGAAAAATTATTGTTTTGTTCGCCTTAATAGGCTTGAGCATGAGTGTTATGGCACAAAAAACTCGACAAGAAAAGGAAGTATTTTATTACTATCCTGATCTAATCAAATCTGTGAAGAATTTTAATGAACAGGGAAAACTTGATGGAGAGCAAAAATTCTATACTCAAACAAATGGTAAAAATCACCATCAGTATTTATTGCTAAATGCAAAAAACGATGAAATTATTGAGTATAAGTTTTTTGATGATAAAGGAAAAGTAATTGGTGAATATAAAAAGGATATGTATTTGAAGGGTGATGAACAAGATTTTACGATTAAAAATGGAAAATTATCAGGAAAGGGTAAGTTTGATGGTGCATATATAGAAATTATTAATGGCAGATTAAATGTCGTTGTAAAGCCTTCTAATAGACCGAATCATAATAACATTTGCCTATTTGAAAAGAATCATTTAGACATTACAGAAATTAGTACATACGGTGATGTGTATTTGGAATATAAGTCAAAATTTCTCCCATTTTCGGTTGATGACAAAAAAGAACTTAAACCGTTATCATTCACATTCAATCAAAAATTGGAACAATTACAAATGACATTAGGTATAGATGATATTATTTCAGCACAAACCCAATATAGCATTTATGACAGTTTATTCATAATTTCAAAACTTGAGTATAATAGACAAACGGGTTCATATGATAAAATTCTGTCAGAAGAGCGATTTTATGAGAATGGTCTTTTAATGTGGAAAATGGAGTATAATAAAGATGGTTATGAATCAATTTACACAAAGTATGAATATAAAAGAACTATCCCATTAGATAATGAACCCGCAATCAAAAAAGCATTAACAAGTAAAATTAACGATGGCTTACGCACTTCTTACCGTACTTACAGCATTTCTTTATCAAAAGATGATTACATTGAAACTTATGAAGCATACGATAAGCAAAATAATATCGTTGCAAGTACAGAGTTAGACAAAGGAATTGCGCTGCAAGAACAAGCACAAGAAGAAATGGCAAACAAAAGTGATAATCTACGAAACGAATTTAACAAAATACTGAAAGAGTCAACAGGTGCTTTTTTCACACCATCTGACATTGAGACTTTATTTAGAAAAATTGATAGAGAGTATGAAAATGCTATAAATAGAACTGCTTATGGAACAGATGAATATATTCCAATTAAGGCTGAACAAGCAGCACTTTATCAATTGGCAATTAATGCAATTAAAAAAGTTGGTGTAAAGGAGTTTAATAAAGTATGTAAAGGAATAAAAACAAAAGAAGAATTAAGAAAATATTTGAACAGTATCAAATAGTTGAAAATATGTACTTTTGCAAATCGGAGATGTCTCCTGCCGTAAAGTGGAGATAAAATTTTAAATCAAATCAAAATGACAAATGACGAATTTTCTATTCCAAGAGGAATTGTTATTGATTATCTTCATGAAATCAGAAAGATGTTAACTGAAGTGTATGAAAAAGAATCTTTAACAAAAAAACAACAACAACAAATTTTTAAAGTAATTGAGTATTGTGGTACTTTACTTGAAGAAATACATCCCAATGAAAAGGGTGAATATTAAATTATACATTGAATGTATTAATTTATCGTATTGACTTTATCTTCCATACGGTAAATAATTCTTGTGTCATCCCATGACATATTAGGATCTATGAAGACTTTAATATTGTCAATCGTTCCTAATAATTTTTCATCATCGTCCCATTTAAACTTTGATGGGTTTTCATTTATTTCGTCTATCCGTTTTTGCCAATTTTCATTCATTTTCTTTAAAAATGCCACAACTTCTTCTTTCGGTGCGGGATTTCCTTCTTTTATTCGGTCTTGATATTCTTGTATTTTTTTAGTGGTTTCAGAAATATTAGAATCATCACGTATAAACAATGGATGTTCTTGAATATGCAATCCCATTTTGACATTTGTAACAATACAATATCCTAAATTATCACACATAAAAGGTCTGCTATTACAATAGTCATCTTTTATCGTTATTGTTGGATTTTCTTTTAAAAATTCTTGAATGCAATTTTGCAATTTTTCTAATTCGTTCATCTTGTGTATGTTATTTTGCAATTTATATACACAACTATAATATTAGTTTCACAAACCTAAGCAACTTTAATATCATCATAACTTATACCTGTTATACCGATGCATTGCCTTACCAATAACTCAAATAAATCATCATTATCATTATATAGGTTATTCTGTCTGAAACAAAACTCATTCAGATAATTCTGCATATGTTTTAATGACATTTTATGATAAACTCCATAAAACCCTCTTTTGAACAAGCCCCAAAAACCCTCAATCCCATTCGTATGTATATCACCTTCAACATAACATTCTTTGTGATTGATGACGAACCTCTTAAATTGACTATCTTTTTTGTCTAAAATGCCATAAGACCGAAATTCATCAGTCATTACGGTTGCATCGGGTTTACAACATTCTAACAATATTGTAAGTAATTGTTTTCCTGTCAACTTCTTACCGTTCTTATCAGGTAAAGCAACTTTTGCATAAACGCCCTTTGTTGTTCTGCTTTTTACGCCAATTACAGGAACTTTCGATGTACCACGACCTCTTTTAGCAGGTTTATAATCAGCATGATAATTGGTTCTTCTTGGTTTTCCACCAACATACGTTTCATCAATTTCAACAATTGCTTCAAATAATTCTCTTTCTTCTTCATTGCCCATTGCTTTCCGAATAAGGTTTAACATCCTCCAAACGGTTTTATATGTACAACCGATTTGCCTTTGCAACTGCAATGCTGAAATGCCTTTCTTTGCTAACAACATGGTGTTTATGGCGAAAAACCACTTTCTTAAATCGGTTTGGGAATTGTAAAATATCGTTCCATGAAATATGGAAAATTCGGTTTTGCAGTCATTGCAATGAAAAAATCGACATTGTGAAACTCCTCTTTTCCGATAAACTTTCGTACTGCCACAATGAACACAATAAGGTTGAGTCCCAAATCTAACTTCAACAAAGTAATCAATCACTGATTGCTCGGTTGGGAATAAGAAGTTGAACTCTAAAAAGGTCATTGTTGTTTGTTGTTTAATGTAATTGCTTATGCATACAAATTTATAAAAAATTTCTTACATTTATCTGATTCTTAATATTTTAGTGAATTATTTTTCGTTAATTGTGAATATTTTGTGTTTTGTGTTATAAATATACGATTAATTTCCTTACGCTCGGAAGAGTTTGGTGTTTTTCTTGATTATGAAGCATAAAAAAATCCGTTGCTTTTTGACAACGGATTGAAGTGTGAAGAGGAAAGGGGAAGTTACCTGCTTACAATAATGTATGGTATAATCCCGAAAGTATTTATTGATGAAGCATGGTTTGCCTATTCAGGATTTCATCCTGCCTATCAGACTTATTCTGCTATTCGCTCCAAAGCGGATTATGTTACACATAGCGCGCATAAGGTACTTTCGGCATTCAGCCAAGCCTCGTATTTGCACATTAACGACCCTGATTTTGATGAGGATTTTTTTCAAGAGATATTTTATATTTATACCAGCACTTCGCCTCAATATCAGATGATTGCTTCTTTGGATGTAGCAAGCATGCAAATGGAAATGGAAGGGTATAAATTAGTACAAAGAGCGCGTGGAAAAGCCGAAAAATTTATTCACGATGTCAACAATAATTTAAAGCTAATAAAGGTATTAAATCGGAATGATTTTGCGAAATATCTTCCATCTATTAAAAAGAAAAATGACAATAACGAAGATATTTTTTTAGTTGGACATGATATTTTAAAGGTAACTTTAGATGTTAGAGGATTGAATGAACCCATGAATGAGATATTGGAGTTTTTGCGGGAGGAGGGTAAGTTGGAGGTAGAGAAATTTACGCATTCTACCATTACACTGTTGTTTACTATTGGAGTAGAGCAGGACAAAATTAACAGGTTATACAGTGCTTTAATTAAATTGGAAAAGCGCAATGAGGACAGCACGCATAAGAAAGAACATTTAGATGTGCCGGCCGTTCCGGAAGAGATAGAATTAGATTCTGAATTTTCACTATCCCAAGCATTTTATTGTAAAGATGCCAAAGCATGTAATTTGGATGATTTGAAACAAGACATAAAAAATTCTAAAGTGTATTTGGCTTCACGGCTTGTAACGCCATATCCTCCCGGAATTCCGGTATTGGTTCCAAGTCAGGTCATAAAAGAAGCGCACATCAAATATTTAGAAGATTTAATAAAGCAGGGAGTTGACATCCACGGTTGTCATAACAATGAAATTTATGTGATAGAAAAACAATAGTTTCGATATTTTGTATTTCTACAATCCCTTCACCACCGATTTTTTAGCGATATATTCTTTGAGATAAAAAGGCTCAAAATAAGCTACATCTTCAAATTGTTGATTTTTATATTTCACCAACGCCGGAAGTAACATATTAGCAGCCTCTAAAGGAGCGTCAATAAAACGTGCATTTGGATGTTGTAAAACGGATTTGCATTTCGGCATTCCATTCCCGCAAAAATAGATGATGTGATTTTTCAACTCCGAAGCGAAAGAATGTTCATCTATAATCTTGTTTTCCACTTCCGTAACCGCTTCGCCGTTTTCATTAAACAACGCTGTAAACACTTCCATGCGTCGTGCGTCAATCATTGGACAGTACAACACATTTTTTTCTTCTTTTTGTGTGCGAATAGCGCTAAAAATAACACTTTGCAACGTGGAAATGCCAATGAGTGGAATATTTAAGGCATAACAAATTCCTTTGGCAGCCGATGCGCCGATGCGTAATCCTGTGTAAGAGCCGGGTCCAATACTTAAGACTACGCCGTCAAGTTCGGAAATTTTACAGTTGCTTTCTGCCAGCACTTGTTCAATAAAAGGGAACAGATGTTCTGTATGTGAATTTCCCTTATCTAAACAAATGGAAGCGATGATTTCGCTCCCTTTTGATAAGGCTACCGAACAGATTTCGGTGGCGGTTTCGAGGTGGAGTAGGGTGGGGTGCATCTGGATTTAAAAATTTAAGATTTAAAGTTTAAGGTGTATAGGTTAATAGGTTTAAGAGGATGAATAGTCCCCTTCAAATTTTGAAGGGGTGTCCGGCGAAGCCGGACGGGGTAGTTTATATATTTTGCAAAAACTCTTGCGACTTATGCATCAATTCATACATCAGCACATCATCCTCCACAAAAGGAACATACTTACGATAGTTGGCTAACAAATCTTCCAACATCGGAGATGTCTTCATCGGACGGCGAAACTCCAATGCCTGCGCAGCATTTAAAAGCTCTATCGCCAACACTTTTTCCGTATTATTGATAACCAGGTAAGATTTTGTAGCCGCATTAGCTCCCATACTTACATGATCTTCCTGCCCTTGCGAAGATTCTATCGAGTCAGCGGAAGCAGGCATGCAAAAGGTTTTGCTTTGACTGACAATAGAAGCCGCCGTATATTGCGGAATCATAAATCCGGAATTTAACCCCGGATTTTTTACCAAGAATGCAGGTAAACCTCTTTTACCGGAAATGAGCTGATAAATTCTACGTTCCGAAATATTGGCAAGCTCCGACATGGCTAAAGTTAAAAAATCAATCACTAATGCCAATGGTTGTCCGTGAAAATTACCTGCCGAAATAATCAAATCTTCATCCGGGAAAATGGTGGGATTGTCGGTAACGGAGTTGATCTCTGTTTCCACCACAGTTTTTACGTAATGAATGGTATCTTTCGTGGCGCCGTGCACTTGTGGAATACAACGGAAAGAGTAGGGGTCTTGTACATGCTCTTTTTTAAGTGTTAGAATTTCAGAACCTTCTAAAAAGTCAGTAATATTGGCTGCGGTGGCAAGCTGCCCGATATGCGGGCGTACCAAATGCACCGACACATGGAAAGGCGAAAGGTGCCCGTGAAAAGCATCTAAAGAAAGTGCGGCAATCATGTCTGCCAAATAGGACAACTTTTCTGATTTTAATAACAACCACGTGGCATAAGCGCTCATAAACTGTGTGCCATTTAATAACGCCAACCCTTCTTTTGATTGCAGCGTAATGGGCGCCCAGCCGAATTTCGCATTTACATCGGCGGCTTTCTGTTTTTTCCCTTTGTAGTACACCTCTCCCAAATTAAGCAAAGGCAAACATAAATGCGCTAAAGGCGCCAAGTCTCCGGAAGCGCCCAATGAACCTTGCTGATATACCACCGGATACACATCATGGTTGAAAAAATCAATCAAACGTTCAATAGTGGCAACTTGCACACCGGAATTTCCATACGACAAAGATTGGATTTTCAAGAGCAACATCAATTTTATAATCTCTTGCGGCACCTCTTCTCCGAAACCGCACGCATGCGAAACCACCAAATTATATTGCAACTGTGGTAAATCTTCTTTCGAGATGCTTGTATTACAGAGCGAACCAAAGCCGGTAGTAATGCCATATATGGGTGAAGTTTGTCGCTGCATTTTGTCATCCAAGTAAGTGCGGCATTTTTCTACCGCATTTCTTGAGGTTTCCGAAAGCTCAATCTTTATTTTCTTCTTAAGAATGTTATGGACAGTTTCGAGACTTAAAAATTCGTTTGAGATGAGATGCTTTTTCATAACTATTTATTTTCTTGATAAATATAAAACATGAATTGAATGGTTCAAAAATAGAATAAAATTGTAGCTGTAAGCAGCTTTGTGGAAAGTGTACCCGTTAACAAGAAAAGCACTATAAAAAAAGGGTATTGTGCATCATATCTTTTTCAATTCCTCTTGAATTATTGCTCTTAGCATTTCAATATCAAGTGTGTTATTAGTCTGATTATTGATATAATACCCACTTTGATTAGCTGTTTCATTGAAAATAAAATGAAAAATATTTGTAGTGCTAAGTAAAGTGGACAAGTCAACTTCCAAGACATCTGCAATTCGTTGGAGTCTATCAATTTTAGGTATTGTTGTACCGTTTTCAATCCTTGCATACTGAGGTTGAGATAAACCTATTTCCGTTGCTACATATTCTTGTGAAAAATTTTTCAACTCTCTGATATTCTTTATATTACTTCCTATATTCATATTTTGCATAAATTATGCGCGAAAGTAATAAATTATTCATTCAGCGCATAAAAAATTTTGAATGTTGCGATATTTTTGCCTCGTAAAAAACTAATCAAAAAAATATTATGTACATGAAAAAAATCATCTTTCTTTTCTTTTTTGGCGCGCTCATTATTGGGGGTTATGCGCAAAGTAGCTATTGGAATCTGTCGGGTAATGCCAATACAACACCTTTCCATTTTTTGGGTACTACCGATAATAACCCTATAATTTTTAAAATAGGAAATATAGAACGCATGCGTCTAACCCCCGTTAAAAATACATCATTTTTGGGAATTGGGCTTACAAATCCACAAGCTCCATTACACTTGCACTATCAACCAATTCCGGTGGCTGGTCTGACTCTTCCAATACCCGAAGGCTCAACAGACGACAGGGTATCCGATATAAAATTATTGCAATTATCCACTTCTGCAACCGGAAGTGGCGCCAATAATGGCTTTAGTATATCGCTCATTGACAAAGATATTGTTTTTGAACAACATGAGCGAGCCAAATTTTTTATTGAAGGTCCCGGGGGCGGTTTAATGATTTCTCCTGACGGCAATATTGGCATAGGCACAGATATTCCAAGACAAAAACTGCATATTGAAAATGGAAATTTATTAATTTCTAAAGCCTTACCCAACGCATCCGCTTCCATGAATTTCGAGATAGCTAATTCTATCAATAAATGGAGGGTTGAATATCAAAATTCAGTTAATGGTAATGGGCTTAATTTTGTAAATATCACCAATCCTAACTCTAATTCTGTACTATTTTTAGCTAATGATAACAAAGTGGGGATAGGAACTACTGCCCCGCAAACTATTCTACATTTACACGACCCGCGAAATATGTCCCCCACAAGTATGGAATCTTCATTACCCGAAGACTCAACAAGAAACGAAAGATCTTTTAGAAACTTACTGCGTTTAACCACCCGTGATACACAGAGTGGCGGGTTTGTTATATCTTCCGAATGGAGCCATCTTTATTTTCAACATCGTGAGCAAGGCACATTTTCGATAGCAGGACCCGGCGGCGGGGTAAGCATTGCACCCAATGGCTATATTGGCATGGGCACAGATATTCCCAGGCAAAAGCTGCACGTAGTAGATGGCAATATATTAATTTCCAGAACCTCGAGGGCACCCGGCTCCAAAAATGGCTCTATTGCCTTTGGTGGCGATATAACGAATACGCACAACGGCAGTTGGGGTATCGAGTACCTAAATTCAAATGAAGAGGGTTATGGGCTTAACTTTTGGAAGGCATATAACCCGGGAGAGAATCACTTCAACTATGCCTTATTCTTAAGAGATGATGGCAATGTAGGAGTAGGAAAAAAAGATCCGCAGGCGAAGTTAGATGTAGGTGGTTCGTTTAGAGCTGAAAATGCGAACATTGATACAGTATCTACAAAAATTCTGACCGCTCAAAGAGCTAGCATTGATACGATATTTATAGAAGATTTGACCGCTCAAGACGCTAATATTACCGGAACACTGACCACTAAAAAACTCAATGCCGGTGATACAATATCTACAAAAGTCTTGAATGCCGAAAGGGCAAATATCTCTAAAATAGTAACCACGAAAGAACTCAGTACAGAATGGGCAGATATTGCTGGAACAATGTTTAATCAAGACGTAGTTACCGTTGGACCATTAGTAATGACCGGTTCTTTGTATGCTGATCTGGTGCAGGCAACATGTGCAAGGATTAGTGGGACGGTATGTGCTAAAGAAGTACAAGTTTCTCTTAATCCTAGTTGCTGGCCCGATTTCGTATTTGAAAAAGACTATGAACTTTTGCCATTAAACGAGGTCGAACAATTTATTGCTGAAAATAAGCATCTCCCCAATGTCCCTTCTGCGGCAGAAGTGGAAGCCAATGGAATTAATTTGGGCGAAATGAATGTGATACTCCTCCAAAAAGTAGAAGAACTTACGCTGTATATTATTGAGCAGGAAAAACAGATGAAAGAAATGCAAAAACGCCTATCTGAAGTTGAAGGTAAGAAGGGAGGGGAGTGATGAAAAAAATATGTTTTATTTTATCATTGATAGTGTGCAATATGCATGTTGCATTGTCGCAGAACATCGCAACATATACTTTCGAATATAGCGGGATTCCTCCTTGTTACCTTGAAGATAATGATATTTGGAAGACTTCTCATGGGTCTCCTTGTTACGTTACTTATCAAACCTCAGGATGGTATAATAATTTACTACTTGCTACCACTAATAGTAATAGCACACAAAAATCAGAAGGGGCATTTACTTCTTTTAAATTTTCTAAAAATAATAACTATAGGATTGAAATTCAGTTAAGATCAATGAAAGGATCTCCAAATATTGAAGTTTATGCTGCCAATAATTTAACTGATAAAAAAGATCTTTCCTGTAAAACAGCTGTTCCTCCAACTGTTAGCAACAAGAAATTAATTGGCGAAGCATCTGCTTCAGGTACTGTCTCTCCTCCTCTTTATTATCGTACGGTGTCCTTTCCATCTGCAAATTCCTATTGGAACCCTGATAAAGATTATGATTATATCTGGATCGCTTCCTCTCTATCCAGCGAAGATTCGAGTTCATTTATTATTGGCAAGATAGTTATTTATGATAATGGGATCGTTAGCACCGATCCTCCTACAATGCCCGGAAATTTACGCGCCACGGTCAAAGGTAGGGAGGTAACGCTTAAATGGGACCCCTCAACAGGGGTAAATCCAATAATGGGGTATCGAATCAATTTTAATGGCTGGATAGATACGACAAAAAAAACTGAATATACTAGAAAACTAAATCTGTGTTTGTATCTTAAGATTCAGGTACGAGCATTCGATTTGTATGGTAACCTTTCTCCAATAGCATTAACTTATGCTCAAACATCGGTTGGTGAAAATATTGTTGAAATTGATACTTTAGTAAATCTTTCAAAAGAAAAAGATAATAGATTTATTTTGCAATCTGATAGCATTGTAATATTACAGTCAGGTTTTAGTGTGAAAGCCAATAATGCAAAGGATTTTTTTAAAGCAAGAATAGGATGCGAAAGCCTCTCAATAGGGAAAGGAAATGAAGAATTATATCTTATTGATGAAGATGATATTGTTGAAGCATCTCTTAGTGCCTTAACTTCCGATGCAAGTAACGATGCCCTTATTTATTCAATTGATGAAGATGACTCTTTCGAAACAACTCTCAACGTTTTATCTCCCCACGCCGGCAACGATATAGTTATTTATCCGAACCCAACATCAGAAATAATAACTATTGAATACCATCAATTTACCGGAATCGAAAAAGTGCTTCTGTTTGATATTACAGGGAAACCTCTTTTAGATTGCAAATTATCGGGTATTACTTCAAATATTGATGTTTCTTCTTTTCTGTCAGGCATATATTTTATCAAGGTTATTACTCAAAATAGTGTATTTGTGAAAAAGTTTATTAAAAAATAATAGAAAAATGCTACTTTTGCGCTTTAAAAATAGATTCTATGAATAAGTTATTTTTCAAATTTATAGCAGTGGTGCTGATATTGCCAATTGTGATTATTGCTTGTAATAAAGAGAAATCTCATCCTGCTGAACCGGAGATGATAAAGGTAAAAGGTGGAACATTCACCATGGGCTGTAGCGATGATGAGTGCTATTATGATGAACTTCCTCAACATAAAGTAACGTTAAAAAGTTTTAAAATAGCCAAATACCCTGTTACAGAAAAGCAATTTATAGCAATTATGGGAGATAACCAAGACCCTTTTCAAGGAACAGATAGACCTGTTGGTAATGTAAGCTGGGATTATGCACAGGTATTTATTGCAAAATTAAATGAAATTACCGGCAAAAACTACCGTTTACCCACGGAAGCAGAGTGGGAATATGCAGCACGCGGAGGCAATAAAAGTAAAGGATACAAGTATAGTGGTAGTAATAATATTGATGAAGTAGCTTGGTATGGGGGTAATGATGGTTTCAAAACAAAGCCTGTGGGCACAAAAGCGCCAAATGAATTAGGTATTTACGATATGAGTGGAAATATACAAGAATGGTGTAGCGACTTGTATAGAGGATATCCACCAACTACTACAATTCCCTTATTTGATTCTTTTCGTGTATTACGGGGTGGTTATTGGGGTAGCAACCCGCAGGAGTGCCGTGTTTCAAGTCGTGACTCTTATGATCCCGAACGTGCATTTATTTTTTATGGTTTTCGTTTGGTGTTGCCGTAGTTTACCTGTTTTATCTTCCAAATTTTTAGAAATCCTCAATAAAATATCTAACTAAAATATAGTATGAAAAAGCTTTTTATCACCCTTGCAATTATTTTCATTGCAGTAAATGGAAATGCCCAATGGTTTATCGCTGGTTCGGTTGGGCTTAATGTCAGTGATGTTAATGAAACAACAATAAGGGATAACAAAGAGCAAACAAGCCATAGAACTGAAGTTGGTTTTTCAATTGCGCCAAAAGGAGGCTATTATTTTAATGAGAAACTTGCCGCAGGTTTGAGTCTTTCTGTTGGTGCAAATTTTACTACTCGCACATCGAGCGAATATAACGACTATCAGCAATATACTTTAAACTGGGGAGTGCTTCCGTTTGTGAGGTATTCAGTATTTACTTACAAGAAATTTTCCATTATTTTAGAAGGAAGAACCGGTGTTGGTGGCTCACACTCTTTTTATCAACGGGAAGATGATAAAAAGAAAAATGTATCAAATACATTGGCAATTGGTGTTCTTAACGTTACGCCTATACTGGGATTTAATTTAACAGATCGCATTCAAGTGGAAGCCGGACTTCACTTTCTCAATCTTGGGTATAATATTGACATCACAAAAGAAGAAGCACCACCCTATACTACTCCTTCTCTACATATAAGAACCACTAAACACGATTTTAATATTGGGTTTAATTCTTCAAGTATTCTCGTGGTAACACGATTACAGTTTGGGGTTATTTATAAGTTTTAAATTATAAAGATGGCGCTGTGTTAACGCAAAGGATGATGATTCAGCAGTAGTATAACATATTCCATTAACAATCATTGCCGTTGGCTTCAGTGGCTGTTGCACAACAACACTCTTTTTCAATAATAAGTTTGTATTTTTTTCATGTTAACTGTTTGTATCCAAAGTTTAACAAAATAAATTTAAAATACATTCCAAATTCATTTA
>Ga0209737_10000559_pt1 | contig 29947 bp, 22 predicted proteins | sample TergutCu122P3_FD_187284 | JGI IMG/M metagenome (GOLD analysis project Ga0209737, IMG submission 187284) | Cubitermes ugandensis P3 segment gut microbial communities from Kakamega Forest, Kenya - Cu122 P3 (SPAdes) (version 2) | ecosystem: Host-associated > Arthropoda: Insects > Digestive system... | reverse complement strand
ATGGATGCGCCCCTGGGTTTCGGTGGTGGGAATGCGCTGCACGCGATGCCCGCCGGACTCGAACTTGAGACGCGACCAGGCGCCCGCGCCACTGATCCGGGTGATGACTTCGCGGTAGCCGCCGAGATCGGATTCGTTGGCGGAGACGATTTCCACTTTCCAGCGTTGGCGTTCGGCGTGGCGGGTGTAGAGGCGCAACAGGTCGGCGGCAAAGAGCGCCGCCTCTTCGCCGCCCGTGCCCGCGCGGATTTCGAGAAAGAGATTGCGCCCGTCGTTGGGGTCGCGGGGCAGAAGCGCGCGTTGCAGGGCGTCTTCGAGTTCAGCGCACCGGCGCTGGCCCTCGATCAGTTCAGCCTCGCCCAGTTCGCGCATTTCAGGGTCTTCGAGCAGTTCGCGGGCGGTGGCGCAGTCGGCTTCGGCTTGATGCAGGGCGCGGACGAGAACGGTAATGGGTTCGATTTCGGCGCGCTCGCGCGAGAGTTCGCGAAAGCGGTTCATGTCGCGCGCAGTGTCGGAGTCGCCCAACTCGCTGTCGAGTTCGCCAAGGCGGTCGATGAGGCGATCGAGCCGGTCGCGAATGCTTTGTTTCATTTTTTTCTGCGCCGCTCAGGAATCGGGCAAGTCGAAAAGACGACGGACGATTTCTCCGGCTTCTACGTGTTGTTCGCCTTCGGATTGATTGAGGTAGCGCGTCGGCCCGTGCATCAGCTTGTTGGTGATGCCGTGGGAGAGGGCTTCGAGCGCCTTGGCGGCATCGCCTCCGCGCGCGAGCAGTTTGAGCGCACGCTCCAGTTCGGCTTCGCGCACGGTTTCGGCGTGCTGGCGCAGGGTGCGGATCACGGGGACGGCGTCGCGCGCCTGCATCCAGTGCAAAAAGCCGCTGACGCGCATGTCGATGATGCCTTCGGCTTCGACGACGGCCTGCTGACGCGATTCCTGCCCGGCTTCGACGAGTTGGGCGAGATCGTCAACCGTGTAGAGGAACACGTCATCGAGTTCGCCGACTTCAGCTTCAACGTCGCGCGGCACGGCGAGGTCGACCATGACGATCGGACGATGTCTGCGCGCCTTGATTGCGCGCTCGACCATGCCAAGCCCGACGATGGGCAGCCGCGAGGCGGTGCAGGAAACGACGACATCGAATTCCGGCAAGGTTTCGGCGATTCTTTCGATTTTCATCGTTCGGGCATTGAAGCGCCCGGCAAGCGCCTGCGCCCGGTTTTCGGTGCGGTTGGCAATGACGATGCTGCGCGGGTTGCCTCCGGCAAAATGGGCGGCGCACAGTTCGATCATTTCGCCTGCGCCGATGAAAAGAACGTTCAGATCGTTGATCTGCCCGAAAATTCGTTCTACCAGACGCACGGCGGCGGCGGCCATCGAGACGATGTTTGCGCCAATCGCGGTGGTGGAGCGCACTTCCTTGGCAACCGAGAAGGTGTTCTGAAAAAGCCTGTGCAGGAGCACGCCGAGCGTGCCCGCTTCTTCGGCCTGCCGCACGGCATCCTTCACCTGCCCGAGAATTTGCGGCTCGCCCAGCACCATCGAATCCAGCCCGCTTGCCACGCGGAAGACGTGACGCACGGCTTCGCGCTCGGGGTGGGAGTAGAGATAGGGAGAGATTTCACCAAACGGCAGGTCGTGGAAGCGCGCGAGCCAGTCGGCGGCGCATCGGGGTTCCTGGCCCGTGAAGTAGAGTTCGGTGCGGTTACAGGTGGAGAGAATGGCCGCTTCTCGCACCGCCTGCCCGTCCGCCAGTTCGTGCAGCGCACGGCCCAGACATCCCGGCCCGAACGCAACCCGCTCGCGGATGGCAAGCGGTGCGGTGTGGTGATTCAGGCCGAGGGCGTAAAGCTGCATGCGGTGACGCTGGAGTGAAGACGAAACGGGCGGAACGCATCGTAACAGGTTGACGCCTGCGGCTCCATAAGAGAACGCCCCGCCCTCGCCTGCCGAGGATTGCGCTCGCCCCATGCTCTTCAAGAACCCGCATCGCGGCCCTTGCGGTTGACCCGAATAACCAGCGATTGCCCACGGCCTCATTATCGTGAATGTCATCGGACAGCCTTTCGCATTGCATCTCGAAGCTCAAACCATCGACATGCAAACCTCTGTCTGAAACTGCTAGAATTGCTTGTTTTTAAAGCTGAACCCGCTTTCCGGGACTTTCAAAAGCTCACCTTTCCAGACTCATGTCCATACTAAAAATCAAGAAGTTTTTGTTCTGGTTTCTGCTGATCGGCGGGATGACCGCGCTGGGAAGCGTCATGTTGCGCCCGCCGCCATTTTCCGGGCCGATCGCCAAGCGCGCGCCCAACATCTTCCTTCCGGACGCCCTGATTCGCAGCCATAGCCTCTCGAAGCTCCCGCCAGACCTGCTGCGGATACCGCTTGCCCGCGATGTGCTCACCGAGGATTTCGTCACCTATTACGAGCAGAACGAAAACCGCATGGCGCTATCCGGCACGTTGCGGCGCATCGCTTTCGAGCACAGGCTGGACTTTCCGGAAAGGGTGCTCAATTCCGTTTTCGATGAGCCAGCCGAAGTCGCCCTGTGGCGGGACGATGCGGGGCGGCTGACAGATTTCGTGGTCGTGCTCTCACGCAACCATCTGGCGCGGATCATCCAGACCCTTTTGCCCGCCGCCGCGAAGGCCGCCGACATGCAGCTGTCGTCGGCAGGCAAGCTCGACGGCACCGACGTGGAAATACTGGCGCTTGAATACGGGATCGGTCACCACCTGCTGTTGCTCTCCAGGGGAGATCGGATCGTCGCGCTTTCCAATCCGGCCATGCTGCTCATGCGCAGGGAAGAAGACAGTGCGCGCTGGATGCAGTCGGAAAAAGCCGTGGAAATCATCCGGGAATTGCTCGACAGCGGAAAATCCGTTTCTCCGTTCGCGCGCCACTTCCTCCTCAAGGAACCGTTGGCTGAAAAGAAGCACGAGAAACATGAATTGACGCTTGGCGCACGGGCGTTTGCGCTCAATTACGAAACATTCGTGCCGGGGCTGGAGGCGCTGAGGCTGACTTTCGACGATCAGGGCAAATGGCAAAGCGCGGCCCTGATCAACGGCGACTCATGGCAGGACGACGGAAGCCTGTGGGCAGCCTTGCCGCACGGGCCGGGCTTTTGCGCAGCCCTGCCGGTAAACTGGGCGCAGATGACATCCGTGCTGAAAAAATTCAGCGCCGACCTCCCCCTGAAAGAATTCACCGCCAACTTCACCGGCCCCGCCGCCGTTTGCTGGTACAAGGACTCGAGGCTCTATACGCCGCTTTTCGCGGCACATCTGGCCGCCGGCGCGAATGAAAAGCAGGTGCAGGAATTCTTCGATCTGGCCGCGCAACTCACCCAGGCAGAGGAAGGCGGAACCTCGATGAACGCACCGAACGGCTCTGCGCTCTGGCAAGGGGAGATCGCCTCGCGCTACGGCTCGTCCAGCGGCAACGGCGAGCGTCGGCTGAAACCGGCGCTGGCCATTCAGCGCGACATCGTTTTCTTTTCTCCCGACGCGGCGCTGGTGGAAAACGCGCTCGCTGTCGCGGCAAAACGCTACCCGGCGCTGGCAGACAGCTTTCGCGGCAAGGCGCCGCTGGCCTTCGCCGACCCGAACGCACTGGCGGCCCTGCTGCACAAGGAAATTTTCACCGCCCTGCCCCGCAACGAGGAAGCCCTGTTCCGCAATGCCGCCGAGGCTTACCTCCTGCCGCGCCTGGAAGCCCTGGCGCGCTATCCGGCGCATCGCATCGGACTGTCGAAAAAGGTGCGCAGCGACGGCTCTGCCTGGTATCCCCTGGAGTGGAAAGAGAGTACGGATCACTAGAGCGGCTTCGATTCAAATGCATGCATCCATTTTTTGCGCTGTCCGCCCCCATCCCAGCCTTCCCCCGCAAGCGGGGGAAGGAGTGCTTTTTGGATATAAGCATCGGTCTCTGCCTGAGCCTTCCCCCGCAAGCGGGGGAAGGAGAGTTTCTCAAAACCGCCGCAAGAAGATATTCCCTCCCCCGCTTGCGGGGGAGGGTTAGGGTGGGGGCCAACGGTACAAGAATGTGCACAACTAAACCAAAACAGATCTAAACCCATGCCGATTGCGCAATCACGTCGCCGTTTCTGCCAGATGCTCGCCGCGTTGGGTGCTGCGGGGCTGACCACATGGGCGCGCGCGCTCCCCGTGGGAGTGGGCGCGCCGGATGCCCTGACGCCGCCGGTTCGCCTCGACGCGGCACAAAGCCGGGCCTTGCGGGCGTGGATCGTCCGTATCGCCGTGGAACAGATTCGGCGCGGGCCGACGCCACGCTGGACGCACCGCGATTGCGCGGGTTTCGTGCGCTTTGCCGTCGCCGAGGCGCTTGCCGGGCACGACGCGCGCTGGCGGCGGGCGATGGGGCTTGGGGGGCGCCTCCCGCCCGATCTCATCCCGGAAGAAACACGCCTAGCCCTGCGCAACCGCTGGAAGCGACCCGACGGCAGCGAAGGGGCTTACGTCAACGCCATCGGGCTGATCCAGGAAAACAGCGTCTGGGTGAGTCGCGACGCGCGGCAGGCGCGACCGGCCGATCTGCTGTTTTTCGACCAGGGGCCGGAACAGCACCTGATGCTCTGGACGGGGCACAGGATCGTCTATCACAACGGCGCATTGCCCGTGCCCGGCGACGATGGCCTACGCATGGCGACACTGCCCGCCCTTCTTCAATGGAACGACACGCGCTGGCGACCCGAACCCGGCAACCCGAATTTCGCCGGCGTGTTCTCACTGGCTTTCCTGAGTTGATCGACAATGATGACTTTACGTAACAAAACCTTCTTCGCGGCGCTCTGCGTCCTGCTGTCCATGCCTCCGGATCTGCGGGCGCAGCAGAACGAGGGCGAGAGCAGCAACTACTCTCCGGCGCCGGGCGAGACGTTTTTCGTCCTGACCGACACGCAATACGGCACGAACGACGAAGCCCTGCTCCGAATCGAAATTCCGGCCTCAAACGGCAAGGATGCGGTTGCCCGGTACGGCGGAGTCGATATTGCGCTATACCGCGTCCCCGATCCGCTCACCTTTCTGAAAGCGCAAAAGAATCCGCACCGCATCGACGTGACGGCGCGCCCGCGCGATGAAGGCGTGGCCAACACGCTCTCCTATCTGTGGAGCAACGCCTGGAACAAATCGCGCCGCGCCTGGCGCGACCTTTTTTCGGACAAGGCCCGCCGCTCGGTGACGGAAACCGTCCCGGCGCTGAAAACCAGCCTTGCGCAACCCGACTACCGCCCGGCCAATGTGTTCAAACCCCTGGAAGGGTTCGATCTGGTCGACCGTTTCCGTTACCCGTTGATGGCCGCCCAACCCATCGACCCGCTGGAAAAGGTGCAAGGCGTGCATCTTTCTGGTTCCAGCAGCAATTTTCTGCCGAAAAACGACGGCAATTTCTACGTGCCGCTCGGCAAGCTCCGGCCCGGTCTCTATATCGCCGAAGCCATGCTCGGCACGCGGCGCGCCACCACGCTCGTCTTCGTTTCGGACACCATTGCCATCACCAAGCTCGCTCCCGGCTCGCTCACGGTGTGGACGGCGCACCGCGCCGATGGCCGCCCGGTTCTCGGCGCAGCGTTGCAATGGACCGACGGCCGTGGCGTGCTGGCCTCGGCCACGACCGACACCAACGGGCTTGCCACGCTCACGCATACCAGCCCGGAGCGCACCTACCTGCTCGGGCAGGACGCGGCGGGCGGCGTTTTCGTCTCCGAGAACTTCTATTACGACAGCGAAATCTACAACACCAAGCTCTACACGGTCACGGATCGCCCCCTCTACCGGCCCGGCGACGAAGTGCATCTGAAGTTTCTGGCGCGCGACTATCGCGCGGCCAACCAGTCCACGCCCGCGCAGGCGGGCGGACTCGGCGTCGTCATTCTCGATCCCAATGGCACGCCGGTCTGGTCGGGTGATGCGCGGCTCACGCCGGATCGCGGCGGGGAGACCATGTTCCGCCTGCCGCCGGATGCCACGGCCGGCGGTTACGAGATTCGCGTCAAATACCAGAACAAAACCTATGGGGCCGCCTTTCGTGTCGCCGAATACGTGAAGCCGCACCTGGAAATTGCGATCACCCCCGACAGCGCCAGCTTCAAGACCGGCGAACCCGTCTCCGGCACGATCCGCCTCACCTACCCGAACGGCGATGCGGTGAAAAACGCCGCGCTCGACCTGACCCTGCGCGCGCAGGTGTTGACGATGGTGCAGGGCGAGTTGCGTTACGGCGGCCTCTTTCCGGTCGAACAGGCCACCATCGGTCTGACCACGAACGATCAGGGCGAAGCAAAATTCTCGCTCCCCCCCGCAAAAGAACCCTCACGGCTCATCCTTTCCGTGCTCGCCACCGACGGCGCGGCCTACCGGGTGCGAAAAACGAGCGAGCTCCTGATCGAGCGCGCGGCGGCAAACTGGAAACTGACCAGCGCGCGCAAATTCTCGATGCCGGGCGAACGCATGCGTTTCCAGCTGGAAGCGGAAGATCCGGACAACACCGCCCTGCCCGCGCAATGGGAAATCGTCCGTCTCGAAAGCCAGGAGAAGACGAGCGGCGCGTTCGATGCCGCCGCCCGCGAATGGACGCTCACGTTCGACAAGCCCGGTTCCTACTCCCTGTTGCTGCGCGATGCCCAGGGCAGGCTCGTCGCCGCAACCGCGCATTGGGTCGGAGGTCGGGACAACGAGGCGCGGGTCATCAAGACGCTGCCCGGAACCATCGAAATGGTGACCGACAAGGAACGTTATCTGCCGGGCGAGGTCGCCGAAGTGCTGATGACCTTCTCCGATCCGACCGACGAAGCCCTGCTCACCCTGGAGCGCGACCGCGTGGAAGCCAGCGCGCTCCTGACCTCCGCCCAGGGCAAGCACGTAAACTGGGTCAGTGCCGAGCGCCTCGCTCCCAACCAGTGGCGCGCGCGCGTGCCCATCACCGAAGGCCACGCCCCGAACATGACTTTCTCGGTGGCCTACGTCAAAGCAGGCGAATACGTCTTCCAGAACGCCGGGTTGGTGGTCGAAGTCCCGAGGCTTGCGCTCGACATCAAACCCGCAAAAACGGTCGTGAAACCGGGCGAGACCGTGGAGGTCGACATCGATGTATCCCTGGCTGGAAAGCCGACGCGCGCCGCGCTGACGGTTTCCATCGTCGATGAGATGATCTACGCCCTGCAACCGGAAATCGCTCCCGACATGGTGGAATTCTTCCAGCATGTCCGGCGCAACAACGTGCGCACCAGCGCGAGTCTGAACTTCATCACCTACGATGAGGCCATCGACTACGCCAGCGATGCCGCGCGGCAACCGCCTGCCCGTCACCAGTACAACGAACGCGCCATCAAGGTGCTCGAACGCGCCCGCCGTGACGATACCGATACGGCGGCATGGTTCCCCTCGCTCGTCACCGACGAAAACGGCCGCGCCAGATTCAAATTCAAGATGCCGGACGCCCTTTCACGCTGGCGTATCACCGTGCGGGCCGTCGCATTGGACAAGGAATCGCCCAAGGGCCCCGCGCGACAGGATGCCGTCTATGGGCAACGCACCGCCTGGATGCAATCCGACAAGCCGCTCTACGCCAAATGGGCTTCGCCCAACTGGATGCGCGAAGGCGACGCCCCGGTTGCCTCGCTTGCCGTCTTCAACAACACCGGCAGCACGACAGACGCCGACATCACGCTCAAACTGGCGAAAGAAGAAGTCGTCCAGAAGGCAACACTCCCGCACGGCGTCACCTGGCTGTCGTTCAAGCTGCCCGCCTTCGACGGCAAGCAGCAGGCGCGGCTGGAAGTGCGCGCGGCGGGTGAACTCGTCGATGCGCTGGAAACCCCTCTGACTGCCGAACCCACGCGCTGGCACGGATTGCGTGAACAGACGGTTGCCCTGGAGCGCGGGAAGGCATCCCTCCAATTGCCTGTCGATACCACCCGATTGAGACTGCGCCTGGCCGCCAGCGGCAGCGAACACTTCCTGCGCATCGCCGATTCCCTGCTCGAATATCCGTGGGGTTGCGTCGAACAGACGGCGAGCCGCCTGATACCGCTTGCCATCGTCACGCCACTGCTCTCTACGGATCACGCGCAAGGCAAGGCCGCCCACCTGCGGCAAACCCTCTACAGCCAGCGCCTGCGTCTGGCCGCGCTGGCAGGGCCGGAAGCCGTCTTCGGCTGGTGGGGAAGCGGAACGGACAACAGCGCCCTGATGACCTCCTACGCCTACTACGCCGACTGGCGGGCCACCCGCGCGCTGGGAATCAGCCTGCCCGCCGCGCACTGGGAACGCGTCCTGGCTATCTACCGTGACAACGCCGAAAAAGAACCGCTCCTGCATCGGGCGCTCTCCCTGTGGTTCATCCAGCAGATTGGTCTGCCGGTACGCACGCAGACGGAAGGTTTGATTGCGGCGCTGCCGAAAAAAGGCGACGAAAGCAAAGACGCGAGCAGCCCTCTCCTGAACGCGCCCGATTCGCCGCTCGGCCTCGCCTACGCGCGGGTGCTTGCCGCAATCATCGCCAAGGAAGCGGGTATGCCTTCCCGCACGGACGCGCTCGACGTCGCCCGCCTGCTGTCCAGTGATCTGCCTTCCGCACGCGCCCTGTTGCTCCTGTCCGGCAAAGGCGCCACGGAAAACGCGGCCACTGCCATTCTTGCCGACATCTCCGAAGAGACGCCGACCCTCGACCGGGCGCTGACGCTCGCGTGGACGCAACAGGCGCTTGGCGGAAAGCTTGCGCGTAAGGAAGGTAATTCCGGCCTCAAGCCCATCGGCGGAAAATGGCAGGAGGCCGCCGCCTCGCCTCACGCGCTGACCAGCGCTCAACCCGAATGGCTCTGGCCCGTTGGCGCCCGCCCGCCCGAGACGCTGCACGTTCCCAACGCGCCCGCCAGGCTCACGGCGATCCTGCGTTACGAGAGTGAGGAAAGCGGCAAAAGCGCCCTGCCGGTCGAGATCGAGCGCAAGCTCTATCGTCTGGAGCGACACAAATTCGAGAACGGCGTAGCCAGCTACGCACTTGCCCCCGTCGATCCTGCCGCCGGACTTTCCACGCAGGAACTCTACCTCGATGAAATCCGCCTCTCATCGCAACAGGCCCATCACTACGGCATCGTCGAAGCCCCATTGCCGCCGGGCGCAAACATCGAACGCACGACCTGGGGCATCAGCCTGATCGAAGGCGATCAAACCCGCCCCATCGACCGCGCCAATGCCGAAGAACACCGCAACCGCTACGGCGTCCCCGTCGAATTTCTGCCCGCCAACGGAAACATCGTCGTGCGCCATCTGCTGCGAGTCGGTCAAAGCGGTCGCTTCACCCTGCCTCCGGTGCGCTACTACCGGATGTACCAGCCGGAAAAGAAGGCTTATGCCGGGGAGAAAAACGGGATATGGGTCGTGAAGTAGCAGGCGCGCGCATCCGGGCAGTCATCCTTGCCTGTTGCGCGCTTGCCATGCCCGCCGCCCCGGCGAATGCCGAACCCGCTCCTGCGCTGGAAATGCTCTGGCGGGCGGATGGCGGGCTGGAATGGCGCGTGTTTGACGACGCGGGCAAGACTCTTGCCAGTGAGCGGGTCGTTGGCCTGCCCCCATCCCAGCCTTCCCCCGCAAGCGGGGGAAGGAGCATGCCCCCCTCTCCCGCGTGCGTGGGGGAAAGAGACTTGATCCCCTCCCCCGCGTGCGGGGGAGGGTTAGGGTGGGGGCCAACGGCACAGGAGTATTCCCCCGGCCCATTCACGCAGCGCGCCCCACTCGGCAGCCTATGGAAACTCTTCGTCTACCTGTGGCTCGTCGAGCAACGTCATCCCGCGCCGGATTACGTCTGCACCGGAGCGAAAGGCAAGCGAGGCGCTGCCGCCCGCAAGCATCTCGAAGAAGAAACCTACTGCTGCGATCCGGGCGCGAGCATTGGCCGGGAATCGGCCCTCGTGCGTTCGTGCGGATTGTTTTTCGAGCCTCGGCGACTCGGAATTTCCCCGCAAGCATGGCGCACGTTCTGGGAGGAACGCCCCGGCGTAACGGATGCCGCGCCCTGGCTGGCCGATCTCGGCGCAATGAAACCGGAAACCGTCGTCTCTCCCGCCTCCATCCTGCGCGCGCTCGAAGCCGCGCCCGCTCGCGCGCGGGAAGATGCCGCCAGCGCCCTGCTCGCCCGATTGTTCACCGCTTCCGCCCCCAGGCAGGAGGCGACGGAACTGGTGCGCGGCATGGGCGGACAATTGCGGGTCAAGTCCTTTTCCTGGCATCGCCCCGGCCAGCCCGAAAGGCGTTACGGGGGCGGCGCAGGCTGGCTTGCCGATGGCAGTCCCATCTGGTTCGCGGGCGATGGCACGGGGCAGCAGGTCATGGCGCGTCACAGCGCGCGTCTGGCAGAAGCGTTTGCCGAAGCGCCGCTACTCGGATCGCTCACGCCCGGCTGCGTCCGGGTGAATTTTTTCGCCCGTTATCCGTTCGAGGTCGAACAGCCGGGCGGGAAGAGCGCGCAGGAAGGCGTCCTGCAAGGCCGTTTCGTCGCCCGTTTCCAGAGCGGCGTCTCGATCCCTTTCACGTCATCCGGAGAATTGACCCTCTCCCGCCCGAACGGACGCGCACGCATCGAAGGACGGTTCGGACTCGATGATTACGTTGCCCGCGTCATCGACCGTGAAGCCGACGCAGGACAGACCGAAGCCGCCCGCGCCCTGTCGGTCGTCGTCCGCAGCTACCTGTTCAACGAGGCGACCAGACAGGGCAATTGCCTTCTCATCGACGACAGCACCCGAAAGCAGCGGGTCTCCATCCATCCCCCGAGTCCGGCAGCGGCGCGCGTTGCCGGTTTCACGACCGGACTCACGCTACAGGGCGCGCCGGTCGGCTATCACGGCACGGCAGCGGCGGAAAACCGCATGGCCTGGACGGATGCCGTTCGCGCGAGCCAAAACGGCGAAGCATGGGATGTCATCCTGCGGAAAACCTTTCCAAAATCGGATCTGAACGCAATGAACGATCCGGCGGGCATTGCCTGCCGACGCTTTACCGAGGCGGAAACCTGGCTGACGATGCGCGCGCCGCGATGGCATCGCACCCTGTATCAGCATCTGCAAGGGTTCGATGCGCCTTCCGCGCCGCCGGTTGTCTGTCTGTTGCCCCACGGCACGCCATTTTCCGAACAGGACAGAGGACGCATCCATGTGCGCGGCCTGCGCTCGCTCGAAGAGCGCATCACACTGGCGCACGAATACCTGCACCTCGGCCTGCGCCATCACCCTTCCGCCCGCGACGAGCAACTCATCGAACGCTGGGCGCGCAAACTCATCAATGAAGATCTGCCATGAATGTTCAGTTTCTTTCGCCAACGGTCGTCTGGCTTCTTGCCGCCGCAGGATGCCTCCTGCCCCTGCACACCGCCGCACAAGCGGGCGCCCCGGTTGAATTTCCCCACGGCGGCTGGAATTTCGGCGGATTCACCGACAAGAGCGGGGAAGAAGCTGTCGCCTATCCTTACAACCTGATCGACCGGGGAGCGCAGCAAGGACGCACCCTGATCCGCGGGCAACTGAACAAACGCCTGCGCGACGAAAAGGCGGGCAAGGTTTCGCCGCGCAAACCGCCGACGCTCGTGGTCAACGGAAATCCGATGCCGCTCTACAGCGATGAAGAAGGCCGTTTTGCCCGTCCCTATGCTTTCGGCCCCGGCTCGAACAGTGTCGAAATCCTGACTCCGGAAGGGCAACCCGTCCAGCGCCTGCAATTTTACGAATCCAATCCCACGCGGCCGAAAGCCCAACTGCGCGCCATTTTGTCGTGGGACGACAATCAGGCCGAGATCGACCTGCACGTACTGGCGCCCGACGGCCAGCACGTCACCTGGTCCAATCCGGTGCTCATCGGCGGGGGCGGCATGGACGTCGACAGCGTCGATGGCGCAGGGCCGGAAATATTCTCCGTGACCGCGCCCATGCGCGGCCCTTACCTGTTCTATGTCAATTACTGGGGCAATTTCGGCAGTTCCGGCTACCATTTCGATGAAACCCGGCAAAGACCGATCATCACCTGCCGCCTGACCCTGATCCTTCATGAGAACACGCCCAATGAGCGGCGCGAGAGCTTCGTTGTGCCGGTGCGCAAGATCGGCGAACTGACGCATGTCCGCACGTTGATTTTCTGATCGGGAAGACAATGTATGAACACGACTGACACCCATTCTTTCCACCGCAAGGCTTTACTGCTCGTTCCGGCGCTGGCCCTGCTGTCTGCCCCGGCGCTGGCCGAACTGACGGCCCCCATCTCGGGCTGGCGTCTGGGCAATCCCGATACGCCTTTTACCCAGACGGTGCAGTATCCCGCCGTGAGGCCCGGCATCGACGCCGACACGCCGGAGAGCGCCCAGATTCGCGGGCGTATCCGCGCACATGGAAAAAAATCCGACACTGCGACTCTTGTCGTCAACGGAAACGCCATGCCGGTGCGGCTCGATGAAGGGGGCGCATTCGCGCGGCCTTACAGTTTCGGCGCGGGTTCAAACAGTGTCGAAGTCATCTCGGGCGAGGAGCGCTCGCGCATCCAGTTCCACCAGAGCGCCCAACCCGTATCGAGGCTGCGCATCCTGCTCAGTTGGGATACCAACGGAACCGACCTCGACCTGCATGTGCTCACGCCAAGCGGCCAACACGCCTGGTATGGGCAACGGGCCGTCAATGGCGGCTCGATCGACGTCGATGTCACGGACGGCTACGGCCCGGAGATCTTTGCCTCGCCCGCACCGGAAAAAGGGCTCTACCAGATCTACGTCAATTTCTACGGCGGCGGAAGAAACGACAACCTGACCATCGCCCGCCTGTCCATCATCACCAACGAAAACACGCCGCACGAAAAACGGCAGGAATTTACCGTGCCGATGCGCTTTTCAGGGGAACTCGTCCTGATGCGTCAATTTATGTATCCATAATAAGTGGAAATAACGTATTACCGTGTCCGCATTTATACGTATTGACAATTCATGCACTCTCTCGCATGAAGTGTCGGCGCTTTTTACATCGCGCTTGTTCTCCAATAAATTTGTGCCAATAATCAATAACATAAAACATGGCACGATTTCTGCTTAATAAGCTTGTTTTCAGCTTCCATGAGAAAACGGATCGGCACGATAAAATATGCTACACGCATTGCGCCTGCTCTGACGGAGATTACGACCATGACGCTCAACTCTGCAACCACCACTTTCCTGCGACCCGAAACCGATACGCGCACCTCCCGGTGTGGATGTGCACGCAAGAACGCATCGGCAGAACACGTTGCGCTTTCGCTGGATGTCGACATCCTGGACGCCTTGCGCGCACTGGGCGAAGACTGGGAAACCCATTTCAACGCCATCCTGCGCGACTGGCTGCGGTCGAACAAGCCCGTCGCGGCGTAGAACCGCGCGTGCCGGAACCCCGGGAGGTCAGCGCCCGGGGTCTGCCACGGGGATCGCTGCCAGTATTCCGGTCAGCAACCGCCAGGCGCGTTCCACGCTCGCGACTTCGACCCGTTCTCCGGGCGCGTGAGCGCCGTGGATTGTGGGGCCGAAGGAGATCATGTCCATATCCGGCCATAACCCGCTGAAAGCGCCGCATTCCAGCCCGGCGTGAATCACCTGGACGGTGGCTTCACTCTCAAAGGTTTGCCGGAAAACGTCCCGTGCCAGCGTGAGCAGTTTCGATTCAGGGTTCGGATGCCATACCGGCCCGGCCCCTTTGACGTGGATGCCCTCAAAATTTGATGCGGCAAAACGCGCAGCGATTTCATTGGACAGGCCATGAATGCCGTCCTCGATCAGCGAGCGCACCATCATGTTGACGTGCAACCTCCCCTCTTCCAGCCGCAACTCCCCGATGTTGTTGGAAGTCTCGACCACGCCGGGCATCTGTTCGCTCATCCGGCGCACGCCGCAGGGCAGATCGCACAGCAGGGTCAGAACCTTGCGCGCCTCCTCATCGGGCAGGACATCGCCTGCGTCCTGCGCTGAAGCCATCACGCAGTCGATTCGAACCCCGGACTCTTCATCATTCAGCTGACTCCGCACCTGCGCCACAAAACTTTCGGCTTCCGCCAGCAGGGCGGAAGGATCGACCACCCGGAGCACGGCCGCAGCCTCGCGCGGGATGGCGTTATGCGCCGTGCCGCCCTTCATCGAAGCGAGCCGGAAATCGAAACCCTTTGCATTCAATCCATGCAGAAACTGCGCCAGCAACTTGATTGCGTTGCCGCGTCGACGGTGAATGTCGATGCCCGAATGCCCTCCGGCCAGGCCGGTGAGTCGCAGGCCAACCGCCTGCATGGTCATTGGGGCAGCCTCCACAGGCAGGGGCGCGTCAATGATCACGTCGGCGCTCCCCGCGCATCCGATATAAAGCTCGCCCCATTCCTCGGTATCGAGATTGAGCAACAGACGGCCCTGCACCGCGTCCCGCTCAAGCGCCATGGCGCCGTGCATGCCCGCTTCCTCATCCACGGTCAGCAGAACTTCCAGCGCCGGGTGCTTGAGATCGTCGGCCTCCAACACCGCCAGCGCCAACGCAACCCCAATCCCGTTGTCGGCTCCGAGCGTGGTGTCAGTCGCCGTCACCCAACCGTCACGCAGTACGGGACGAACCGGGTCACTGACAAAATCGTGCGTACTGCCGCCGAGCTTCTGGCACACCATGTCCAGATGCCCCTGCAACACTACGCCCGGCCGGTCTTCATAGCCCGGCGTAGCCGCCTTGCCCAGGACGAGATTTCCACGGCTGTCGACCTTCACATGCAGACCGCGTTCACAGGCCCACTCCGACAGGGCATCGCGCACGGCGGCCTCCTGACCCGAGGCGCGCGGAATCCGGCAAAGGTTGAAAAAGTGTCGCCAGACTGCGACGGGTTGTAAGTCAGATAAATTGTTCATGATGTCTTCATTTTGAGAATTTCGACTATAGCATCCTGCCCCTATAATTATATTTTTCCCCCTGCTCTCGTCACTGTAATGCCCGTTTCACCCAGTATCAAAGCCCTCCTGCCCCCCATTTCGAAACTGAATCTTCCCAGGCCCGGCGCGCGGCTCGATCTGCCGTTTCTTTCAGGCGCCAGCGACGCGCTGGCAATCGCCGCGCTGGTCGCGCGCGGGCAAATGCTGACGGTCATCACCGCACAACCTGCCGAAGCTCAACGACTCGCAGATGAAATCGCCTGGTTCGCGCCACAGATCAAGGCGCGCCTGCTGCCCGACTGGGAAACCCTGCCCTACGACAGCTTTTCACCGCACCAGGATTTGATCTCCGAGCGGCTTTCCACGCTCTACGCGATCAGCCGGAACGAGGCCGACGTGCTGCTCGTCCCCGCCAGCACCGCGCTCTACCGGATGGCCCCGCCCGCCTTTTTGGCCGCCTACACCTTCTTCCTCAAACAGGGTGATGCGCTCGAAACGGATCAACTGCGCACGCAACTGGCGCTTGGCGGATACCACTGCGTCACCCAGGTCGTGAGTCCCGGCGAATTCGCGGTACGCGGCGGGCTGGTCGACCTCTACCCGATGGGCGCAACACTGCCGCTACGCATCGATCTCTTCGATGAACGCATCGAAAGCATCAAGACCTTCGATCCCGACACCCAGCGCACGATCTACCCGGTCAAGGAAATCCGCCTGCTGCCCGCGCACGAATTTCCGTTCGATGAAGCCGGGCGCACCCGGTTCCGGGGGCGTTTTCGCGAAGCCTTCGAGGGCGACCCGAGCCGCGCGACCATCTACAAGGACGTCTCGAACGGCGTCATTCCGGCGGGCATCGAGTACTACCTGCCGCTCTTCTTTGAAGAAACCGCCACGCTCTTCGACTATCTGCCGAGCGCCTCCCCGGTGCTCCTGCATCACGACGTGCCTGAGGCCATCGCCAGCTTCTGGCGCGATACCCGGTCGCGCCACCACATGCTGCGCGGCGAGCGCGCCCGCCCGGTGCTCGCGCCCGAGGCGCTTTTCCTGAAGGAAGAAGATTTCTTCGGCGCACTCCACGACCGTCCCCGGCTGACGATCTCTGAACCCCGAAACGACGCCGCGCCCGAACACGCCGCAACACTGCCCCTGCCCAAAGTCTCCGTCGAACGCAAGGCGGCCGACCCCCTGAATCTCTTCAAAGCCTTCCGCACCGGGTTCAATGGGCGCGTGCTGCTTCTGGCCGAATCGCCGGGGCGGCGTGAAACCATGCTCGAATTCTTCGCCGAATACGGCGAAACCCCGCAGGTTTGCTCCGACTTCGCCACCTTCATCGAGCCGGACGGCGCAGACTTCGCCATCACTGCCGCCCCGCTTGCTGCCGGTTTCATCCTGCCGGAAGCGAAACTGGCCATCATCACCGAAGCCGAGCTCTACACCGCCGCCCGCCCCCGTGGCCGCCGCGACGCGCGCAAGGCCGCGACGATGGAAGGGTGGCTGCGCGACCTTTCCGAACTGAAAATCGGTGATCCGGTCGTGCACGCCTCCCACGGCATCGGCCGCTATCTCGGGCTTGTGCACATGAACCTGGGAGAAAACGAGGCCGAATTCCTGCACCTCGAATACGACGGCGGCGACAAGCTCTACGTACCCGTCTCCCAACTCCACGTCATCACCCGCTACGCCGGAGTCGACCCCGAATCTGTAACCCTGCACCGGCTCGGCTCCGGACAATGGGAGAAGGCGCGCAAGAAAGCCGCCATGCAGGCGCGCGACACCGCCGCCGAACTGCTCGCCCTCTACGCCGCCCGCGCCGCGCGGCCCGGCGTGAAGTTCGATTTCAACATGCACGATCTGGACGCCTTTGCCGAAGGCTTCGGCTTCGAGACCACCCCCGATCAGCAAAGCGCCATCGACGCCGTGATTGCCGACATGAAATCGGGCCGCCCGATGGATCGCCTCGTCTGTGGCGACGTAGGTTTCGGCAAAACCGAAGTCGCGCTACGCGCCGCATTCGTTGCCGTTCAGGACGGCTATCAGGTGGCGCTACTCTGCCCCACCACACTGCTGGCCGAACAGCACAGCCAGACCTTCGCCGACCGTTACGCCGACTGGCCCATCAGGATTGCCGAGCTTTCGCGCTTCAAATCCCAGAAGGAACAGGCGCTGGCACTCACTCAACTGGCCGAGGGCAAGATCGACATCGTGATCGGAACCCATCGCCTGCTGCAAAAGGACGTTCGTTTCAAGCGCCTCGGCCTGGTCATCGTCGACGAAGAGCACCGTTTCGGCGTGCGCCAGAAGGAAATCCTCAAGCAACTGCGCAGCGAGGTCGACATTCTCACCCTCACCGCCACGCCCATCCCCCGCACCCTGGGGCTGGCGATGGAAGGGCTGCGCGAATTCTCCGTCATCGCCACGCCCCCCCAGAAACGGCTGGCCGTCAAAACCTTCGTCCAGAACATGAGCAAGGGCATCGTGCGGGAAGCCGTTCTGCGCGAATTCAAGCGCGGCGGTCAGGTGTACTTCCTTCACAACGAAGTCGACACCATCGAAAACATGCGGATCGAGTTGGAAAAGCTCCTCCCCGAAGCGCGCATCGTCGTCGGTCATGGGCAACTACCCGAGCGCGAACTGGAACGGGTCATGCGCGACTTCACCCAACAGCGCGCCAATCTCCTGCTCTGCACCACCATCATCGAAACCGGCATCGACATTCCTACCGCCAACACCATCATCATCAACCGCGCCGACCGTTTCGGTCTGGCTCAACTGCACCAACTCCGTGGCCGCGTCGGGCGCAGCCACCATCAGGCTTACGCCTATCTGCTCACCGATTCCGAGGCCAAACCCACACGACAAGCCCAGAAGCGCCTCGAAGCCATCTCCATGATGGAAGAGCTCGGCGCTGGCTTCTACCTTGCCATGCACGATCTCGAAATCCGGGGCGCGGGCGAAGTGCTTGGCGAAGAGCAATCCGGAGAAATCGCCCAGGTCGGTTTTTCCCTTTACAGCGAAATGCTCAAGCGCGCCGTGCGCGCCCTGCAATCCGGGCAGGATTCCGGCATCGAAAGCCCGCTGGAAGCCGTCTCCGAAATCAACCTCCACACCCCGGCGCTACTGCCCACCGACTACTGCCCCGACGTACAGGAACGCCTCACGCTCTATAAGCGGCTTGCCAACTGCGACATCGAGGACGAGCTCATCGCTCTGCGCGAAGAACTCATCGACCGCTTCGGCGAACTCCCCCCGCAGACGCAGGCCCTGATCGAAACCCATCGGCTACGCCAACTCCTGCGCCCCTGGGACATCATCAAGCTCGATGCTTCTCCCAAGCAGATCGCCATCCAGTTCGGGAAAAACGCCCCCATCGACCCCGTAAAGGTGATCCTCCTCGTCCAGCAAAACCGCCATACCCGCATGTCCGGGCCGGACAAGCTCATCCGTCAGGCGGACTTGCCTGAGCTACGGCAACGGGTGGAAGGGGTCAAAAGGCTGCTGGAGGAAGTGCGTCAGTCAGAACCTTCCGGCTGAGGGAGGCATCAACGGCTCAGTGCGCAGGCCCAGCTTGTCAGCCTTACGCTGTAAAGCCTTGTCCAGCGTCAGGAAAGACTCGCCGCCTGTTTGTGCAATATGCAGCGCGTCGGCAAAGTCCATCCCCTCGCGGTGGCAGGCTACAGCGGCACGCACGATTTCGGCCTGCGCCAGCACAATGCGGCCATTGCTATCCATCCATTCCACGAAATCGGCAAACTGCTCCGGAGAATAACCATACCTGGAGCGCAACACCCATTCGGTTTCCAGTATCACGGTCGGGAACACTCGCCACAAGCGTGTACTCAGCGATTCGATGGCGGCCTGATGCTCTTCGATGCTATCGCCTGTTGCCAGCCGTACCAGCACATTCGTATCAACGGCAACGAGTTTCATCGGACAGGTCAACCGGCTGTGACAGATCGGCGGCGCTCAAGCTCGCACCTTTCGGGTTCAGCGGAACCCATGCCGACACGCCCTCTGGTTTCAACACGATATTGCCGCCCTCAACAGAAACGCTCAGGCGGTTGCCAGCCTTCAGGTGCAGCACATTGCGCACGCTGGCCGGGATAACCAGTTGTCCCTTGGTGGAAAGAGTGACGGTTTCCATGTTTTGCTCTTGAGCGGTAAGACGTATTCTTATGCTACGACTTACCACCAAGAAAAACAAGGAATCGTTTCAGCAGATGCCTTAATACCCCAATTCCCCAAGGGACGTCACATCCTCCGGTCTCGCCAGGGGAATGGGCAAAGTCGCTTCGCCGGATTGGCGCGATTGCCTTGTTGGATCGTCTGCGCGGGTTTGTGGAACGGGCGCAGGAGGCGTGTAGTTCTGCGCATTGGAGGGGATGTTCATCAGGTCCGAGAAGAGTCCGCTGTCGTCCATCGCAGGGGTCGCCAATTCCGGCGGCTTGTTTTCAGCGTAATAGTAGTCTTCATGATCTCCTTCTCCGGCCAGGGCGCTTCTGATGCCATCCGGCCGAGGAAGGAACGTCTCCGGAACATTGGCGAGCGCGGCGCGCATGTAGTTGATCCATATCGGAAGCGCCGCCGTCCCGCCCGTCTCGCCGCTGCCCATGTTGCGCGGCGTCGGGAAACCGATCCAGGCCACGGCGACAATGGCCGGGTTATAGCCGCAAAACCAGGCGTCCCCGTAATCGTTGGTGGTTCCGGTCTTGCCGGCAATGTCCCTGCGGTTCAGAACGCGGGCGCGGGAGCCGGTCCCCTTGCGTACGACGTCCTGAAGCATCGAATCCATGATCCAGGCGTTGCGCGCGTCGATCACACGGGGCGCGTCCTCCCCTGCCACCTGCGAATCAAAACGGGCCAGCACGTTGTCGTTGACGTCCCTGATCTCCCTGACCACGAACGGATTGATCCGGTAGCCGCTGTTGGCGAACACCGCATAAGCCCCCGCCATCTCCCACGGAGAGGCTGAACCGGCGCCCAGGGCCATTGTCAGGTAAGGCGGATGGTTGCCGCCATCGAAACCGAAATTGCCGATGTATCTCTGGGCATAGGCGGGCGTGATGTCTTCGAGCACGCGGATGACCGGAATGTTTTTCGAGCGCGCCAGCGCATCGCGCACCGTCATCATGCCGGAAAATTTTCTGTCGTAATTGTTCGGTTCCCAGGCGGCGCGCCCCGTGACGCCCGCCGGGTAATACAGGGGCTCGTCATTGATCAGCGTTCCAGGCGCATATTCCTTTTCAAGACTGGCCGAATAGATGAAGGGCTTGAAACTGGAGCCTGGCTGACGCTTTGCCATCGTGACGTTGTTGAACTGGTTGCGATTGAAATCGAACCCTCCAACCAGCGCGCGCACCGCGCCCGTCTTGGAATCGATCGACACCAGCGCGGCATCCACTTCCGGAACCTGGGTCAGCTCCCACCCCCTGTTCCCGCCGCCATTGCGGATACGCACCAGCGCACCCCGCCGTACCCGCCGCGTCTGCGGCGCGTTGGCCCTCAGCATGGGCGAAGCGAAGCTCAGTCCGTTTCCCGCGATCTTGATGAACTCGCCATTGCGATACACGGTGACTTCCTGCGGCGATGCATCGATGACCACGGCCACGAGCAGGTCGCCGTAGTCAAACAACCTTTGTTCGTCGTCTTCGCGCGCCTTGATGAGTTCTTCGTCGATTTTCCCCCCGTCCAGATTGCCTTCCGACAGATTGATGTATTTTTCCGGGCCGCGATAGCCGTGCCGACGGTCGTAATCCATCACGCCCTGCCGCAAGGCTTCGTAAGCGGCTTCCTGTTCGGCGCGGGTGATCGTGGTGATGACCTTCATGCCGCGCTGGGTGGCCTGCTCGCCGTACTGCCCGACGGCAATGATGCGCGCCATTTCAGCCACGTACTCGGCATGAACCGGGCTGAGAACGCTCGGGTCGCGCGCGGCGCTGCCCGAAGCGGTCTGCAAGGGCTCATTCAGGGCTGCCTGGTATGTCTCCTCATCGATGAAACCGACATCCCGCATGCGCTTCAATACATAGCCCTGCCGTCCCTTCGCGCCCTTCGGATTGACAATCGGATTCAGGATGGACGGCCCCTTGGGCAGCCCGGCAAGCATGGCGATTTCGGCAAGCGAGAGTTCGCCGAGCGACTTGCCGAAGTAAGTCTGGGCGGCGACTTCAAAACCATAGGCGCGCTGCCCGAGGAAGATATGGTTGATGTAACGCTCGAGAATCTGGTCCTTGCTGAGGTTGTGTTCGATCTTGAGCGAAAGCAGCATTTCGTACAGCTTGCGGATCAACGACTTTTCTCGCGTCAGAAAGAAATTTCGCGCAACCTGCATCGTGATGGTCGACGCCCCCTGCCCGGCCCCGCGGGTGCGCAGATTGGCCAGCGCCGCACGCAATACCCCCGTCAGGTCGATCCCCATGTGTTCGTAAAAATGGATGTCTTCCGCTGCAAGAAGCGCCTTCTTGAGCATGTCGGGAACATTTTCGATCTTGACGACCGCGCGCCGCTCTTCGCCGATTTCCCTGATAAGGAAGCCATCGGCGGTATATACACGGAGAGGAACGCGAGGACGATAGTCGGTCAGGTCATCGAGGTCGGGCAGTTTGGGCCAGATCAAAATGGAAACCGTGACCAGCGTGGCAAGCCCGATCACCGCCAGCGCCATCAGCCCGGCGAATGAATAAAAAACCCAGCGCATTGTTTTCCGCATGTTCCAGCGCGTCGTTTTCCATATGTTCCAGCGCATCGTGCTCTCGTATGAAAATCAAAGAGTGGCATTATAGTAGGTAGCCGGTTCGGACGGCGCTAAACGGTCAGAAACGGCTGCCCGAAGCGCCCGCGCTTTCCGTTTTCTTTCTCTCTGTACAGTTTCCCGCTGCCGCCATGTCAAGAAGATACCACTCCTTTCGCGCCGCCATTCTGTCGGTCATGCTTTTTGCATGCACAACGGCGTTCGCCTTTTCGCCGGAACGTTTCGTCCAGGATGCCCGCGCACAGATCGGAAAAACGCTCCAGTACGACCCCTCCTACGCCCGAATTCCCTTTCCGATGGGCGACATCCCAATCGAGCGGGGCGTCTGCACGGACGTGGTGATTCGCGCCCTGCGCCCCCAGGGGATCGACCTACAGCAACTCGTGCATGAAGACATGCGGAAAAATCTTCATCTTTACCCGAATGCCCCCCGGTGGGGGTTGAAAAAACCGGACGCCAACATCGACCACCGTCGCGTGCTCAACCTGCAACGCTACTTTGAGCGCCAGGGCTACACGGTCACAGACAAAACCTTTCTGCCCGGCGATATCGTGACCTGGAACCTGCGCCCTCAGGCGGAGCACATCGGCATCATTTCCGACCGGATGGACCCGTCAGGGAAAAGGCCGCTGGTCATCCACAACATCGGCCAAGGCGCGCAGGAAGAAGACATGCTGCACCGCTTCAAGATCACTGGACACTACCGTGTCGCCGAGCGGGCAGGAATCCGGAATCGCTAGTGTCTGCCAGGGCGCCAGAGCGAACAGTGTTTTCAGACAGCCCTTCCGGGCGCACGAATGGAATATCCGGGGCATTGGCGAGCGCAACCTTCATGTAACTGCGCCAGATTGGATACGCGGCAGTCCTGTCCATCTTCTCGCCACCCTGCTGCATGTTGTTGGGTTCCGGAAAATCGATCCAGGCCACAGCAACGATATCGGGGTTATAGCCGCAGAACCAGAAACTCCTGTTATCTATGGTGGTTCCGGCCTTACTGGCAATGTCCTTGCGATTCAGGATGGGAGGACGGGAATTTTCGCCATGTTGCGCTTCATTCTGGTGTATCAGGTTTCCGATCGAGGCGACGCGCGCGTCGATGACGCGGCGCGCGCCTTTCCCTGCTACCGCCGGATCGAAACGATCCAGAGTGTTGCCATCCGCATCCTGGATTTCCCTGACGATGAAAGGGTCGACGTGGTAGCCGCCATTGGCGTATTTCGCGTAAGCCGCCGCCACTTCCCACGGTGAGGGAGAACAATCGAATCGGGATGAGCATCTCCTGGTCTGGGTCGCGTTATTGAACGGGTTGTGGTCGAAGTCGAAACCTCCTACCAGGGCGCGCACCGCGCCCGTCCTGGAATCAAGCGATACCAGGGCGGCATCCACTTTAGGAGGCTGAACCACTATCCATCCCTTTTTTTCGCTGCAATAACGGATATACACCAACGCCCCGCGCCGCAGTTGCTGCGACTCTGCCGCACTGGGTTTCAGCACGGACAAAACCAGCCCCAGTCCCTCGCTCGTGATCTTGAGAAACACGCCGCCGCGATACACTGTGACTTCACGTTCACGCGGCAGAACATCGACGACCACCGCCAGAAGCAAGTCCCCGTAATCGCGCAGCCCGGAGTCGCTGTCGAGCACCTTGTCAAGCGCGCCATCGATCATTACCTTGTCCAGATTGCTATCCGGCAGATCGATATATCTTTCCGGCCCACGATAATCGTAACGACGGCTATGCTTCATCACGCTCTGCCGCAAGGCATCGTAAGCGGCCTTCTGATCGGCGCTGGTAATCGTGGTGATGACCTTGTAGCCTTTCCGGATGGCCTGCGCGCCATGCCGCTCGACGACGATCTGGCGCGCCATTTCAGCCACATATTCGGCATGAATCGGACCAGGATCGTCTTTCGAGTCGTCGCAGATATCGTCCTCGGGAAACATGGACAAGAATTCTTCCCGGGTTTTCTTGTATGCCGTCTCATCGATGTAACCGGCATTCTGCATGCGCTCCAGCACACGATTTTGCCGTTCTTTCGCTTCCTGCGGATGGGCAACGGGATCCAGGCTGGACAGCCCCTTGGGGAGCCCCGCCAGCATGGCTGCCTCGCCAAGCGTGATGTTGCCGAGCGGCTTGCCGAAGTACACCCGTGCAGCGGCATCGAAACCGAGAGCGCCCTGTTTGAAGCGCGTCTGGTTGATGTAGATCTCGAAAATCTGATCCTTGCTGAAGAATCGCTCGATCTTGAGCGCAAGCAGGATGTGGTGCAGATGATGTTTCATCGGCGAAAAATCTTTCCCCGCCTGCGAGAAACATAAATAGCGAGCGACCTGCATCGTGATGGTCGATGTCCCCTGGCTGTGCCCGTGGGCGAACGGATCGGCCAGAACCATGCGCAGGAGTTCGCCCAGGTTGACCCCCATGTGTTCATAAAAACGCTTGTCTTCCGCTGCAAGAATCGCCTGTTTGAGCGTAACGGGAACGTCTTCGATCTTGATGGACGTGTGGCGTTCCTCGCCGATCTTCCTGACGAGGAAGCCATCGGCGGTATACACCTTCATGGGAATACTCAACTGGTAATCGGTCAGGCTATCGAGATCGGGCAGTTTGAACCAGATCCAGACGGAAGTCGTGATCAGCGCGACAAGCGGCACAACCACCAATATCGTCAGAGCAGTAATCGAATAAAAAAAATAGCGTGATAGCTTTTGCATCTCAGCACATCCAGCGTTCACATGAAAAAGGCATTTCTTGTCATTGCAAAGTATAGAGAAACATCCTCGGACAAAGGCTTCGGATCATCCACAATACAGGGCACAAATACGAGAAAAAGTAACGATTACGTTTCGTTATATATCACACAGACGGAGAATAAGCATCGCCGGGACTGAACGATGCAGAAGTTCCAGTGTCAACACTGAGCGGTTTTTTTACCCCGGAATTTCCGGCAACCGCATCTCCAGCACCTTCTCCGTCTGCTTTCGCCGGAATGCCTGCAACTTTTGAAGGAGCGCGGCGTCTTCATTCGCCAGCATGGCAACGGCGAAGAGCGCGGCATTGGCCGCGCCCGCCTCGCCGATGGCAAAGGTAGCGACCGGCACGCCCCTGGGCATCTGCACGATCGAGTGCAGGGAATCGACCCCGGAAAGCGCACGGGACTGGACGGGAACGCCCAGTATCGGCACTTCCGTCTTGGCGGCCAGCATGCCGGGAAGGTGCGCCGCGCCGCCCGCGCCGGCGATGATGGCTTTCAGGCCGCGCGCCCTGGCGGTTTCGGCGTACTCGAACAGCAGATCGGGCGTGCGGTGGGCGGAAACGACCCTGGCCTCGAACGGCACGCCGAAGTCCCTGAGCATGGCCGCCGCCGCCTGCATCGTCGGCCAGTCGGAATCGGACCCCATGACGACGCCGACGATCGGCGCGATATTGGCGCTCATGTTTTAGCTCTCCGCTGCGCCGCTTCGATGGTGTTCGCCAGCAGCATGGTGATGGTCATCGGCCCGACGCCGCCGGGCACGGGGGTGATCAGGGAAGCGACTTCCCTGACGGCCTCGAAATCGACATCGCCGCAAAGTTTGCCGCCCTCTTCTGCAGGCAGACGGTTGATGCCCACGTCGATGACGACCGCGCCGGGCTTGACCATATCGGCGGTGACGAAGCGCGGTTTGCCTATTGCCGCCACGAGAATGTCGGCGCGGCGGGCATGCGCGGCCAGATCGCGCGTCTTCGAGTGGCACACCGTCACCGTTGCGTTCGCGTTGAGCAGCAACATTGCCATCGGTTTGCCAGCGATGTTGGAACGGCCAATGACGACGGCTTCCTTTCCGGCCGGGTCGACCCCGTTTGCTTCGAGCATCTTCATCACCCCGTAAGGCGTGCAGGGGATGAAACAGGGATTGCCCTGCGCGAGCGCGCCGATACTGGCCGCATGAAAACCGTCGACATCCTTCTCCGGCGCAATGGCTTCGAGCACGGTTTTTTCGTCGATGTGCCGAGGCAGCGGCAGTTGCACGAGAATGCCGTGGATGGCGGGATCGGCGTTGAGTTCGGCGATTTTCGCCAGCAGGATTTCCTGCGACACATCCGCCGGGTAGTCGATTTTCAGCGAAAAAATCCCTACCGCTTCGCAGGCATTGACCTTGTTACGCACATAGACCTGCGAGGCCGGGTCTTCCCCGGCCAGGATCACCGCGAGTCCGGGGCGATGCCCTTGCGCCGCGAGCGCCGTCACATGCGTTTTAAATGCCGCGCGCAACTCTTCCGCCAACGCCTTGCCATCGATCAAACGCCCGCCCATCAGATACTCCACTTTCAAAAAAGGTGATTTTATCAGCCCTGCCTGTCTCGCTGTTCGGCGGATACAACCCGCCGTATCAGACTGGCCAGCGTGGAAACGCCCATCTTGTCCATGACCCGCGCGCGGTGAACTTCCACCGTCTTGATGCTGATGCCGAGCACATCGGCAATCTGTTTGTTGAGTTTACCCGCGATGATGAGATCGAGCACTTCGCGTTCGCGCGTTGTGAGTTGCGCCAGTCGATGCGTCGTGTCGGCCCGGCTGTGGCGGTATTCGCGTTCCTCGCTTTCCCGCGCCAGACAGTTTCCGACGACTTTCAGCATCTCTTCGGCGGAAAACGGTTTTTCGATGAAATCCGCCGCGCCTTTCTTGAGCGCCGCCACGGCCATTGGCACATCGCCATGCCCGGTGATGAAGATCACCGGCAGCGCAGAATGCCGTCTGGCGAGATCCTCGAACAACTCCGGCCCGCTCACGCCCGGCATGCGCACATCGAGCAACAGGCATCCGGCAAGCTGCCTGCTCCAGACCGCAAGAAAATCTCTGGCGCTGGAAAAAGCCCTGACCGCATAGCCATGCGACTCCAGCAGCCAGACCAGGGAATCCCGTTGGGCATCATCATCATCGACGATGAAAATCTGTTGCCTGGACGCCTCCTGGGGCTCGCATATCGCCTTGCTCACCGCTTCACTCACGGGCCGCCTCCTCGATGGGCAGAGTAAAGGAAAAGATAGTACCGCCTTCCGGATTCAATTCCGCAGTCAGATGTCCATTGTGGAACTCGATGATCGAGCGGCAGATTGTCAGCCCCATGCCCATGCCCTCATCCCTGGTCGTGACAAAAGGCTGAAACAGCCACTCCATGTCCCCTTCGCCGATGCCGTGACCCCGATCGAGCACCGCGATTTCCACGAAGCGCTCATCCCTTGTCCGCGCCCTCACCGTCAGCGCGCGCCCATCACTCGGGGTGTCATTCATGGCGTCAAATCCGTTACGCGCAAGATTGAGCAGCACCTGTTCGATCATGATCTGGTCGGCATGGACATCGGGCAGATCGGGAGCCACCTCGGAGAACAGGCGGATACCGCGTCGACGGGCATCGATCTCGACCAGCGCCAGCGCGTCTTCCAGGATGGCGGCCACGGAAGTCGAGCGGCGGCGCGGCTCGCTCTTTTTCACGAACGCGCGGATGCGCGCAATGATCTTGCCTGCCCGCTCGGCCTGAGCGGCCGCCTTTTGCATTGCGGGCAGCAATTCTTCCGCGCCCGCCCCGCCCTGCATGCGCGCGGCGCAGCCGTTGCAGTAATTGGCAATGGCCGACAGGGGCTGATTGAGTTCATGCGCCAGCATCGAGGCCATCTCCCCCATGGTGATCAGCCGCGCGGTGCGCGCGGTGCGTTCCTCCTGCTGGCGGGCGATTTCAGCGGTTTTCTTGCGATCCGTGATGTCGGTGGCAATCCCCAGCCGAACGACGCGCCCATCCACCCAGAGCACTGCCTGTTCCCGCACGTGATACCAGTGCCCGGTGCGCGGTTGCAGCAGTTCTCCGTCGAAAAGCCCGCAGGGCGCATCAGAGGCCCCTACTCCGCGCGGATCTACCCGGTAATCCCCGCGCTCCGGCAGCGGCACGATCAACCCGCGCAAAACCTGCCCCACGGCATCGAACCCGTGCAGCGCCTGAAAAGCGCGGTTGGCGAAAAGAATTTCGCCGCTATGCGCATCGGCTGCGTATACAGCAGCCTCCAACCCATCCAGCACGGCCTTCAGAGGCTCGCTCGCGCCATTGACTGTAATTGCCGCGTTTTCCATTCCTCTCCGATTCGACAGACGCGCCCGTTGCAGTTTAGCGTTACGGAATCTGCTTGGGCTAGAATTAAGGATACGCCGGTTCGTTTCCACCTTCGTCATTCCCGCGAAGGCGGGAATCCAGGACGTCCTCTATCATGCCTGCAGCTTTCTGGGTCCCCGCCTTCGCGGGGACGACGCGGAGGGGAAGCGTGGAAATAAATCAGCATTTCTTTATGTAGTGACACAAATTCAACGAGATCAAGACAATGAGCGTAGACATCATCCGTCTGAATGACATCCGACGCATACGCGATGAAGCTGACTGTCTCGTAGACGGCCCAACGGTAGATGCCGCCATCGACCGCATGGCCCAGGACATTACCGCGCGACTATCCAATGCCGACCCGCTCATTCTTGCGGTCATGAACGGCGGACTCATCCCGGCCGGACTCCTGCTGCCCCGGCTCGATTTTCCGCTCGAACTCTCCTGGCTCCACGCGACCCGTTACGGTCTGAGCTGCGAAGGCGGAGAAATCGAATGGCAGGCGCACCCGAACGTCAACGTGCAGGGACGCACCGTGCTCATCATCGACGACATTCTCGATGTCGGCCACACCCTGCTCGCCATCATCGACCATCTGCGCGAACAGGGCGCAAGCGAAGTGTTCACTGCGGTGCTCGTCGACAAACAGCATGATCGCAAGGCCCGCCCCGGCTTCAAGGCCGACTTCACCGGACTGGAAGTTCCGGATCGTTTCCTGTTCGGCTCGGGGATGGATTATCGCGGGTACTGGCGAAACGCCGTCGGTATCCATGCCGTAAAAGGTTTATGACTCTGAAACCGGATGACCCAATGCTGATCACCTTCAAATCCAAAGCCGGGGCGGACGTCCTCATGTTCGGTGAGACCGCCCAACAGTTGCTCACCCTGCTCGACAAGGACTGCAATGCCACGCAGGGCATCATCACCATTGAGCAGTTGCCCGCAGCCATCACGCGGCTGGAATCCGCCATCGAGGCCGAAAGCGCGCAGAAAAACGCGAAGAGCGTCGATGAGCGCGAAGCCGAGGAAGAGGCCGAAATCGAAGCCGGGCGCACCGGCATGACCGCTGCCGTCAACCTCGCCCAGCGCGCCTGGCCGCTACTCGACCTGATGCGCTGCGCCCGCGCCGCCAAGGCGCCGGTGATATGGGATGGGCGGTAGGACGCGGTAGTTATCGAGAGAGCTTCACCGGCCCCAATACGAAGAAAGTTGCCTCCCTCCTGAGGGAGGTGGCCCGCCGAAGGCGGGTCGGAGGGAGTTGCCTTCCTCTTGAGGAAGGTGGCACGCGCAAAGCGCGTGACGGAAGGAGTAACAGCGCCTGAATACGCGCAATAGCTGAATGATGTAGCTGCCGAACCGTTGCTACTCCCTCCGTCACCCGGCTGCGCCGGGCGACACCTCCCTCAGGAGGGAGGCAACTCCCTCCGGCCCTTCGGGCCACCTCCCTCGAGAGGGAGGCAACTCCCTCTGGCCCTTCGGGCCACCTCCCTCAGGAGGGAGGCAACTCTCTCCGATTCGCCTGTTACGATGACAAAATCGTATAATTTGGGCATGCCTCTTAAATATGTTCACGCACTGATACCCCAGGCAAAGAAACTGCGCCGGGAAATGACGCCCCAGGAAAAGCGATTGTGGTATGAATTTCTCGCAAAGCTTTCCCCGCGCTTTCAGCGCCAAAAAACCATTGGGAGATTCATTGCTGATTTCTACTGCTACAAGGCAAAGCTGATTGTCGAAATCGACGGTAGCCAACATTACACGGAAGCAGGACTCGCTTACGATGCAGAGAGAGCCGCGATTTTGAATGGCTTCGGCTTGCGTGTTATCCGCTTCAGCAACTGTGATGTGAATGAAAATTTTGAGGGTGTTTGCAACGCAATCTTACAGTCTGTACAAAATTATCTCCTTCCTGAGGGAAGCGACCCGCCAGAGGCGGGTCGGAAGGAGTTGCCTCCCTCTTGAGGAAGGAGGCACGCGCAAAGCGCGTGACGGAAGGAGTTGCCTCCCTCTCGAGGCAGGGCGATTGCACCTGTTTATCATAATTATTTTAAGAAATTTACCGGGGTATTTAGCGAAAGGGCTTGTAAACAGCGTCGAAAAGTCGTCCACTCTGGTTTTTTGGGACACTCATGCCAAGGAACC
>Ga0209737_10000558_pt1 | contig 29952 bp, 37 predicted proteins | sample TergutCu122P3_FD_187284 | JGI IMG/M metagenome (GOLD analysis project Ga0209737, IMG submission 187284) | Cubitermes ugandensis P3 segment gut microbial communities from Kakamega Forest, Kenya - Cu122 P3 (SPAdes) (version 2) | ecosystem: Host-associated > Arthropoda: Insects > Digestive system... | reverse complement strand
TCATGGTATCTAAGCTTTCATCCCATTTATCCAGTAAATCAAAACTTAGATAAAATTCACCCCGGCGAACAAGCCGTTCATTATATGTACTCCAATCACGAGTGTCTATGTAAGGGTCTCCCCATCTTTCGTTCTTTACCATAGAATTAGGTGGGGCACCCAAGGCTTTTATTATTTCGGCTAAAAGTAGCCATTTATGCAACACAGCACTTCTATGAAGAGTCTATCATATTTCTCACATACATTTCTCGGATGTACTCGATATCTACTCACACTGTTATCTTGTCAGCGATAGTCCAGTTGTAGAAATGAAACTGCATTAATCCCATAACTTTCACAGATGGATAATGGGTCTCCACGTACCGTCCGTTCATTGTTAACAATCACATACATTTTTGTTTCTGGATCACGGCTGCATTTAATATCTGTCCATTGGAATACATACAATTTTGCAGCGCTAAGAGAAAGATTGTCACATATTTGGACCAATACTTTCTGGTGCTACTTTTGACGCAGGAATGACAAATTGAAAAACATTATCATATCCAGAATACCCCATAAATGATACATTTTGAATATATCTTACATCATGTTCTTTCATCCATTGTACGACATCTTCTATAAAAAGAGATTCGACACTTTGGCGTGAAGTATAATATAAATCATTCACTGCAAGAATTGCCTGTATCAAGTTATGCATTTTCCGAGGAAAATCATCGAAATCTGTGGTGGTTCCAATGGCATTTTCTTCCATTAATTCAATTCCTAAGCCCTTTAATGCCTGCATAAGAAATTGTTTTCGTTTATTCAGTGTTAGGTTTCCACCCACTTGCTTCTAGTGCCTTGACAAACTTATAAATTTGGTTAGAAGTCATTTAGTTTGATTCAGCAGTTCTCCATTTTAAACTGCCAATAAACAATTATGAGTGAGAATTATAATTTATTTCAGTTCAATTATCTACATCCCAAGTTATAGGATATAACTTTGTCTGTGCACTAGGTCTGTGAGGGTATCCCCATCATCTGTAAGAATACATGTGCCATCTGTTCCAATTGACACGTAAATCTGAATGTGATCATTATGGCGATCAAGGAAGGGAGTAGTTACAACATTCCAATCGCCTATAGAAGCAACATCATATTGTTTTTTCATCCAATCTGTGTATGAAAGGAGAAGGGTTGAGACGTCTTCTACCATTGATCTATCCTCTTTGAGATTATTGGTTGGTGCTGGGGATGAATGTGTTGAAAGAGTAGATGTGGCAATCCCTCCTTCCCTCCTCCGTAGGTGGACAACGACAGGTAAACCATCATTTATGTACCATCATCCGATCTCCATCGCACAAGGCGGTAGATGATATACACCCCTGCAAGAATAACCACGATACATCCAATCACCACAATAAGATCTGATTGTGATGCCTCTGTTTGAACTGGCTGTGGCTGGTTTTCTTCCTCATATACAACAGGAAGAGGAAGATCAACCATATATTCAATCTCGTGGACATTTCCAGAATTATCCTTGTATGTAATCAGTACTGGAACTGATCGAACAGTACTGTCTGCTTCAAATGTAACCGCAAAGGTACGTGAAAAATCATCTGGCTTGAGCACACCTACAACATATTCTCTGTCAGGATAGACAGGTCTTGCCGGACTCTTAGAAGTAATAACAAGTCCATTTGCATTCTCAAGTCCTGCATTGCTTATACTTCCACTCACTCGATATGATGAACCCATATGCATCACCAAAACATTTGAAAGCATGGGAGATGCCAATCTCTTGTCCTGGCCCAACAATAATGGAAGCTCATAGATAACCTCATGAGGATTATCTCCATTCATATACTCAAGCACAAATTGAATCGTTGTATCTTGTCTTGGAGTCACCGCAAATATCGCATCAGCTGTACTTCCTGCCAAAAGATCACCAATATAGATTGCATTTGGAACGATACTCTCAAATACTCCCAGATCATAGATCGGACGAACCTGTACCGCACGGATATCATTCGAGCGAGGATTTGCAATCTGAAGTGTAATAAAAGACTCAATGCCAGGATTGAATCGTGCTGATCTCTGTGCAAGTGAGATCTGAGCCTCCGCTTTATCTACTTTAACACTAAACGGATAGCGAGTGTGTCCTGATTTTGCAGTCTGGATAAAAAGACTTGGATAAAACGTCCCTTCTCTTCCAGGTGCCATAAAGCTGAATGTAAAATCTCTGGTGTCACCTACTCCTATCGTATTTCGCTGATCCTCAACGTTATTCGTCACAACAATATCTTTTCCATCGACATCGATACGCTCTATCTGTGCTGGGGATGTCCCAATATTTTTAATTGTAACAGAAATCGTTCCATATTCAAATGGTGCCAGCGTCTCTGGATATATTGAAAACGTTATCACAGCAATGCTTGATGTCATACTTGGAGATGTATAGACAGCGTCATCGATTGCTGCAACAGGGTGCATGATGCTCATGACAATGCATACACATACGATACAGAGGATAGAGTAAGAATGCGTATATGATCTGGTTGATGTATTCATAGAAATTCCACGTAAATTCATTATGTTCATTGTTCGTCAGTCATGTCGCAGTGCATCGATTGGATTAAGCTTTGATGCCATATATGCAGGATACAATGTGCATATGAGACAGAGTACGATTCCCATAGTAACTGCCTGGGCAACAGGGAGCAGAGTTGAGATATCAAAGAAATGTTCGACCGACCCCATGCCGGTTGCAATTGCATATCCAGCAAGAAGACTAAGCACACCACCAGCCACGCTTCCAATAGTTCCAAGCAAGACACCTTCGTATAAAAACATACTCATGATCTCTCGACGAAGGACTCCGATACTTCTCATAATCCCAATCTCTTTGATACGTTCATTAACGGACATGATCATGATATTAAAGATGCTTACTCCTGCAACAAGAAGCGAGATCCCTCCGATAGCAGTTAAAAACATCGAAACCTGACCAATTGAGTCTGCAAGCATATCTGAGAATGAGGATGTATCCCAGATAGAGATAATGTCTCTGTCACGTTTGTTGAGAGCATCCAGGATTTCATTCATGATCTGGACGTACTTGGATGTATCACTGAGCTTTACAAGAACTGAGTCATATCCAGGGCTATCAAAGACCGAAATGTACCAATCTTTGGTAATGATAAATGCCAGATCCGCAGAGAGTCCACTCATACGACTTCCAGAATCTTTCAAAATACCGACAATCTCAACATTTCCCAGTTTATCGAGCTGGACTTTATCACCCAACTTGAAATTATTGTTTGATGCAACCGATGCCCCTATCACTGCTGTACCAGTCGAACGAGGATAGATGCCTTCTGCTAACTCAGTAACGATGGACATGTCTTGCGTACTCAGTCCATAGACACTCGTCCATTCTCTGCTATTTCTAAATTGCATGATATCTGAGCCTGAGTAAATGCCAACAGCTGGATTTGGAAGTGCAGCTTGCTGGATGCTTTGAAGATGGCGTTCTGTTAGATACCTTCTATTGTCAGAATCTGATGGTGCATCTATGCTTGGGTTGACGTTCATGATACTTCCTATATCAGAAAACTGAGCACTAATGCCTAAGTACATCATATTTCCAAGAATACCAAGGGTAGCGATGGCGATAACACCGATTGCAATGCCGAGCATGGCAAGGATAGTTCTGATATAGTGAAGTTGCAAGTTTCGTTTGGCGAGTTCGAGAAATATCATTCTATCTGTCCGTCCTTGATACGTATTATTCGCGTTGCATATTTGGCGTTGTTTAGATCGTGCGTCACCATAATGATGGTCCGACCGCTTTTGTGTAATGCAGAAAGCATCTCCATAATGCCTTTTCCAGTCTTGCTATCGAGATTTCCGGTTGGCTCGTCACAAAGAAGGAGCGGAGGATCATTTATGAGGGCACGGGCAATCGCGACACGCTGTTGCTGACCGCCAGAGAGTTCATTTGGTCGATGAGTGTAGAGCTTTCTATCAAGCTGAACTGATTGAAGAATCTCATGAGCTCGCTTGTTATTTACCTTTCCTTTTTCCTTCATTATTTGAGGGAATGTAACGTTTTCTATGATATTTAAGAGGGGAAAAAGATTGAAGTACTGAAAGATAAAGCCGATTGTGTTGAGACGAACATGCGTGAGTTCGTTGTCATTCATGTCTGTAATGGATGTACCATTAATCCAGATCTCTCCTTCTGTTGGAACGTCAAGACAACCCATGAGGTTGAGAAGGGTGGTCTTCCCAGATCCTGATGGACCCATGATAGCAACGAAATCACCAGGTTCAACGGTGAAGCTTACGTCATTGAGGGCAATGACATCTCCAGCAGGGAGGGTGTAGGTTTTTGTGACGTGAATGAACTGGAGTACAGGAGTCATGTCACTTCTCATCTGGTGCATGTGAGGTGGTACTTTGCTCAGAATCTTGTGCGTTTGTCTCTGCATCGTAGGACTCAATTTCTTTCATGAGTTTGAGATCTTTCCACCCTTTCCTGCCCATTTTTTTGCTTTGTTTGTTTGATTTTTTACTGCGAATATAGTACGCACCACCAATGATGGCAAGAATACCTATCGCAATCAGGAGGAGGGGGGGTGAATCAGATGGAGCTTCTGCGGCTGCACTTCCAGGTCCTTGCATTGGGCCTGGACCTCCAAAGCTTCCTCCTCCGCCACCAGTGGTCACACGCACCCCACCACCACCGCCCATGCGCATGCCTGCACCACTGGAGCTACCTGATGAACTCGTGATGAATGTCCCATCATATACTGAAGCACTTCGCTCAAATGGGAAGGATTGCATGTACTGGTTTCCATCTCTGTCCTTGAAGCTCATAATGAGAGTTGTAGTGTCGCTTGTTCCTATTGGTTCAAAGGTGAGCTGGAAGTTTGCAAAGTCGTCTGCATTGAGAGTTCCAAGAACATAGTCTTTGTATGGGAAGACAGGATTTGCTCCTTCACCAATTGTGGCAATGACTGAATATGCTGCTTCAAGACCGATGTTTGTGATGTCCCCTGTTATCTGTTGTACTCCATTCATAGTACTGAATGAGACTGATGAGAGAGCCATGTCAGCCTGTTTTTTATCGGCTGAGAAGCGAAGTGGAAGTGTTACGTCTGATTCATGTTTATTATCTCCAGTCTGATACTGCAGAACAAATGTCAGATCTGCCTCGATTGCAGGAGTCAAGGTGAAATCAACTGTTTTGGTCTCTCTGCTTGGAAGTGTTCCAATAAAGTACTGGTTTGGAATGATCTCCATTGCCTCGACTGCTGGCTCTCCGTGAATGAGAGGGATTATCTGAACATTTCGAATGGTATCTGGGCGGCTGTTTGCAACCTGAATCTGGACGACTGCTTCACGGCCTGATGTGAAAGATGATGGAACCTGAGACAACGTAATAAGGGGCTTTGTCGCGTCAACACGGATAGGAATAGGATATTTAAAAAACCCAGAACGTGCTGAGTTTACAGATATATAAGGATAATAGATCCCAGGCTCCATTGGAACAATGAAATCAAAGAAATATGTTCGAGTATCGCCACCTCCAATAGGGCTCACGAGCGTGTAAGATGGACTGATTATCTTAAGTCCAACTCCTGTCATGGTGACAGATGCCAGTTGTACACTGCTGTTTCCTCTGTTTTGTATGGTGAGTTCAACAGTGCCTCTGTCTCCTGGTGCATAAACTTCTGGTGTAAGTGTCACAGAGGATATGGATAGTTGTGAGATGTCAGAAACAGATTCTGCTGTTCCTGTTCCACAGAGGAGGACAAATAAAAGGAATAATATTGAGAGTATTGAGCTATGTGGGGGATATAACCTCATCTGTATAAGTTGATGTAGGATATATACCTATTTTCTCACTTAGTCATACACGAATTTCTGTCAAAAAATATGAAGAAAATCGACATTTGCGCGATATACACTTAATTTAGTCCTAAGGAGCGAGCATATATGCTCCAAAGATAACGCAACTTCTTTTTATGACAACACATCAAAAAGTATAGTATGAACTGGAGTGCTGAACAGCTGGCCCTCGCACAAAAATACTCAAGTCCAGACGAAACACCCACCAAAGGGCGCCGATATAAATGTTATACATGTCATATCATTGTAAGCGACCCAGCCTGCCCTATCTGTGCAGATGAGCATCTTAAGGTGATGTGTCCACTTGATCATGCAGAATGTTCTCATGATATCTCAACAGGTATTGAGTATTGTCCTCTGTGTGGGGAGGCTGTCTGTCCAATATGTGGATCACATGATGTCGTGCAGATCAGCAGAGTGACTGGATACTTGCAAGATGTTACCGGATGGAATGCAGGAAAACAGCAGGAATTAAAGGACAGACAGCGATACGTTGTTACATGATTCATTCAATACCATAATTACAGTATAAATAGTATATTTCTTTTTATGCAACCTGTGGTAATCAAGCTTGGTGGAAGTTTGTACCCCCACGCAGCATCGATTATCAAAGTAATTAAGGACTCAAAGCGGCCGTGTCTAATTGTTCCAGGAGGAGGAGCTGGAGCAGATATAATTCGAGCACAAGATCTTTCTGACGAAGCCGCACATTGGATGGCGATTCTTGCAATGGAGCAGTACGGCTGGTATTTGTCGGAATGTGGAATTCCAGTCCAGCAGCCACATTCTAACTCCCTCATGATCCCAACTGATCAGCACATTCTTCTACCTTATCAGTACCTACGCGAGATAGATTCATTGCCAGATGCTCTTCCTCATTCCTGGGATGTGACTTCAGATTCTATCAGTCTTTTTTTCGCGCACCGCCTTTCTCTTCCATTGCTGATACTTAAGTCAATAGATCGCATCGCAATAGATGGAAAGGAAGTTAGTTGTATCACACATGCTAAAAACTCCGTAATACCGGCAACCGATGATCTGGATGCGTTTTTTTTGCCATATGCACATTCACTCTCAGTGCCCGTAACTATTGTAAATGGGCAGCACCCAGACAGAGTTCGTGCAGCACTGGGTGAAAGAGAAGTTGTTGGAACAAAAATAAGGAGGTAAGAAAAGGCAGAAGAGCCCTAAAACGCAATGTTGTACGGAACTGACTTGTATATACTGTATGCTCCAGACACCATAAGAGACGAAGAATACGCATCTTCAGAGTGTTGTGTGGTATCGTATATCGTAATCAGGGTGCCATCATATGATGCTGTTCCAATGACTCCCGGTCTGCCAGAAGGCATCGTTACTGGTTGTATGTACTCTGGATACCAACCAGCAGGAACTTCTTCACTGATACCAGATCCCGCAGGGGTTGCCATGATATACTCAATTGCAACAGCATTACTTGTCCAGCCAAGATCAGTGAGCTGTCCCTTTGCCATGTATCTATAGTTCGCCATGCTAGTCTCATATGATACAAAGGTTCCAACACGGAGTGAGACATCATAGGTTCCTGGTTCAAAGTAGGTGTGAGTTGGATTTTGTTGTGTAGAGTAGGTTCCATCACCAAATGTCCAAAACCATGCATTATGATTTCCATAGGAAGTATCATAGAAGTGAACCGTAAACGGAACCTCACCTACACGTCTGTCTGCCTGAAATCCTGCCGACAGAGTAGAGATAACATACTCATCAATCAATCCATGACAGGGAGCCATTGGAAACGGGCCTGGGAGCATACCTGGCATCCACTGGACGATATCTGGTATACCTTCACTTCCTGGGACGGTAATTGCAGCTCCAATAACAATACCAAGGGAAAGGATGGCAAACACGGCCATGGAAAGGAGAGCGATAGGTGTGCGCATAGGTCTTCAGATGTAAATAAATGCTAAATGCTATTTCATGGATATGAGAGGAGCCGTATAGCTGAACTCTTTCATTATTCTATTTATCTGGCCTGCAACTTTTGCTCTGTCCTCAATTTCTGTTGTTGATATTGTGATGTTTGAGTCGTTTTGCAGTACTGAGACACTTTTTGCAGCAAAGAGGGTTGAGACAATTGCAGACATTGGATGCTCTGGATCTGCACTTGCAATATCAACGGAGTAGATCGTCTCAAAAGGAACAAGAGGATTGTCAGGAATAGCACGGGCAAAAAGACTGGAAGTATAGATCATCTGGCCTCCTGTGATACCTGATATGTCTGTTTTGACAACTGATTGAGTAGCACCGAGGCTACTTATGAATGCTTCACTGCCTACCTCGGCAGGTGATGCCTGAGGGAGCAGAGCTCCAAAAAGGAAGATGAGAAGCAGAAGAAATATACTGATTCTACTGATTTTTTTTGTTCTCATGAGGTGTAAGGGTGATGGAATTACTTTACATCAATTCCTGATTTTGCATTATAGAATTGGTCGAACTTAAAGATGAGACCAGAGACTGAAGCCGAAGTCTGCATGTCAACTACATTTTGTGGAATTCCAGTGTTGCCAAGTCCGTCAATGGTGCTTGCACCAAACGCACTGCTGACAGAGGCGTCTGCATACATGAGGCCAGAAGAGACATCTGGACGCACTGAGATGTCATATCCAAGCTCTGCAGGTGTCTGATTCGCAATACCAATGGCCCTGACTTCTGCACGGCGTTGCACGGCTCCTGTTGTCATCTGGCTGATAGTGGATCCTGCATAGTAACTGCTGTCAAATGCACCAACATATTTACTCATGAGCTCAGTTACAAATGGGTTGATAAATGTCGCATTTACCTCACGGGCAGTTCCTGTTACAAGGAGCTGAATATTTTCCGTGGTTCGTAGTGAGCTTCCAACACTTGGATCAGATGCATAGGTGATTGCTGAGTTGGAGTCAATGTTGTATGTTTCTTTTCCGACACCACCTGGATCAAAGAGCTGTTGTTTGTTTTCATTGTAGTACCCGCCGTTTGAGATCGTGGAAGCAGAGTATATACTCGTTGATGTTGATGCTCCCTCGCCGCCTGTGAGGAAACCTCCACTGTTCTGTGGCCCACTTGTGATAGTGTGTTGACGCCTGGTATCTTCTAAAATGACACCAACTACCTCAACAGTGGTTACACTCGGTACTCGATTATTTGGAACAGCACTACTCTGTGGAAGAACATCTCCAGAGGCCATAGGTACCATCAAGGAAAGGGACATGCCAATCACTACGATAGCACACATGGTACTGGAGAGAGATTTTGTGCAGATCATTGTGTATATTTTTGGCTGGTGGCTTTAAGTATATGATGGTGAGATTTTTTGGGACGGTATTTGCCTTTGGGGTGAGGGAAAGAAGGGACGGAATGGAGTGGGAGGAGAATAGTACTTATGCTTGCATTAGAGAAAAGACGAAAAAACACAAGAAAAAACAAAAAGGCAAAGAAGAAACATCAAATTAAAATACGCCCAGATCGGAATTCGAATCCGAGTCGTCGGCGTGACAGGCCGACATGATAGGCCACTACACTATCTGGGCAAGTATATGCAATGAGTCCCGCCTCCCGGATTTGAACCGGGGACATCGCGGTAGCCGCGTAGTTTCCTACCAGCAAAACCATACTACAGCCGCGCACTCTACCAGTCTGAGTTAAGGCGGGTTATTGCCTTATATTGTGAGAGGTTGTTGCATTTATTCTTTGCTATGTGGGAGAGGTGGGGGTGCCCCTATGATTTCGTCTGGAGAGAGGAGAGAAAGAGCAAGTAGGTAAAGATGGTATAATATAATGATATGTTACAATTAAAGCTACCATCATAAACCCATTGTTATGAAATTGTTGGTACTAAACCAACTATTATGAAAAATTATTATAGTATAATATTAATATAACAGCAACAATGATGTTGTTGTGATATAACGATTGCCAGATGGTATTAATTTAAGTGATCGCTGTGAAGTGGTTATCATTAGATAGTGATCATGAAACAATAACTATAAAATAATGTAATCAAACTACAATTATCGAATTGTAATTATCGAATTGTGATAATGAAGCTATTATAATGTTGAACGCGAAACTGTATATAAGCTGTTTATTTTGTTTCTGTACTTTTGTTCACGCTGTGTTACACTGCAAGCATACTGTAAGTATATCACTTATGCACTGCAGTGGAAATCAAGGGGTCGGGGGTACCTCTTTCTTCTTGAATATCGGCGCTAACTCCCTCAATTTCCGCAATATTGTAAAAATAAGCGTCATTCGTTATTAATACATTCATACTTGCTTCTGGCTCGGCTCTATAGTACCGTAACCAGAGCATTCCACACTGGTTGCTCTGGTTTTCGTTTTGAATTATATGCACTATCCTTTATCAATTGTGCATTGAATTATCGTACAAATGTTGAGATGGCCTGGTCTGCGACTATGTATGACGTTCCATCAAAATAATCTACCTGAACCACAACTCGTATACCACATCCATCAGTTGTAAGTCGAACTGAGTCCCCAACGGTATTGTTAAGTTCGTGAGTTTGAACGCTGCCATCAGCGGAGTACCCAAAAACTTGAATGGATCTCACTAAATTCTGTCCAAATCCTCCACGGAAGCTTACCACAACTGAGCGGATATCATTTCCTATCTGAATTACAACAGCTTTTCCTCTTGGAATAAAATCAACGGAGCCAGTACTGGACTGCAAGGTACTCATGACACCTTCACATGGATTGGAAAATACCTGCTGAGGTGCCTGACACATACTCCAGATCCCAGGTAGTGTCTTTGATGCAACAACCTCTCGTTGCCCTGAGTAGTAATCCGCAGTAACAATAACCTCACCACCACAGCTGTTTCCTGGAAACACAACGCGGGAGCCGATAGTTCTACCAAGATCTTTTGTTGTTGTAATACCATCTGGTGTTGTAACCTGAGCTTCAAGAGATCTCAAAATCGGTTGACTGGATCCCCCACGATACGACACAACAATATCTCTTCCATTCTGATTTATCTGAATTACTGTTGACAATTGTCTTGAACTTGCTTCATCTGAGTCTACCTGTACATTGTGCACTATAAGTTGTTCATTGTCATGGAGATGTTCTGCGTTTGCGTCATCTGCATATACTCCCAGACATAATCCCATTGCAAAAAGAATCAGCAACACATGTGTGCAATACCAAATAAACGAAGTACTCTTCATATACATACCTGCATATTGAGTTTTATCTATATAAAAATAACGGTGATAAGATGGCTGTAGCAATTCAGAGCCTGCCTGTTTTGTTCCAAGAAGTAGAATCATAGCATTACTTTCTCTACCCACAAAGTGAATGGTATAGATATCGTCTGAATCTCATTCTGGTATGATTGCGATGCAGGTTCGGTTCATCTCCATTCGCAAACACATCAATGGTAGGCCTCGCTTGTATGTGTGTGGTGGCTATGTAGTGGTTTTGGATCACTCTGGTATTGTCTAATACACAATAGACAACTATTACTTATAGAATTAGATATAGTTTAATTGACACCTATTCTAAATAATCACCAAGTACGAATTACATGTACTTTCCATATTTCAAATATTGTAAAAATTATGTTTGTGTAGTGGATTTTTTGTATAGATTTGTAAAAGAGAAGTATTTGAGGTGAGTAACTTTGAGAAAGTGTTAAAGTACAGAAACACTTACAAAGGAAAGGTAATTCTTCCCTTCATCAAAAAATTGCATGAATTCATCATGAGAGAGGCTGGAGAAGTTGAACCAAGGTCATTTCGGCGAAATAATGATATTGCGATTCTGGGATATAACTTCTCCCTGTGCCCATCTCTTCTCATTGAAGAACAGTTCCAACATCTTATCGATGGTTACTATACAAAAATACGCAGTAGATATCATTCATTCGAACAAGCAGTTTTATTTCACTTGAACTTTGAAACCATTCATCCCTTTGGAGATGGAAATGGAAGAGTTGGAAGAGAGATATTAAATTATATGATCACAAAAGAGGGATATCCTCCAATGCTATTTCTAGGTGAAGAGAGAGGCATATATCTCTGCCTTGAAGGCAGGAAATGATAGTAAATATCAGAATATAGTTAGCATATTCATGGGCATGTACCTGAAGCACTACTATTCTGTCTTAATGGATCTGAAGTGCAAAAGTCATACACCCACAAAAAGGTAAGTGAAAAACGAAGGTGGGATATGAGTGGGAATATGCTATAATTATTCCATCTTTTCACTCAAAATAGATGCAGATGGCACCGCTTTCTTCGCCTCTGTGTAGCACACAAACAAGTAGCAGAGTAAAAACGTGCTTACAACAACCGCACAAGCACTCACAAATAACACCAAATAGACTACACTATCTCCAAGCATTGCCATCCATTCATCTGCGGTAAATGTAGCGTACACTGCCTGCTGATCAGCAACACTGAGATCTGCATATTTTTCCAGATGTTCAAATGCCAGCATTGCAAAGGCCATTGATGTTCCAAAAAACACCATAAAGTTCAGGGCAATTGTTACAATCCAGAATTTCAGGGCGGAGATCGTGCCATAGCTCACTAGGGTTACACTTCGGAGCAGAGATTGAGTAACCGTTGCATCTTCAGATACAATTACCGGGGCATAGAACAACGTTGTAAGAAGTACTGGAATACTGACCCCGATACATAATCCAGAAAGCGTGACCGGATCAATACTTCCCATGATCAGCGAGAGTGGAATGGTAAGCAGAACGATTGTGATCACGATCACAATGGCACTGATGACTGCCGGGATTACGATCCCAAAATAATGTTTTTTTGCTTGCATTAGAAACAAAATTGGTGAGTAGTCATTGTACCGCAACATTCCAAGTACGCCACCGATTGCAAGCGGTGAGAGCAGGAAGAGAATCACTCCGACCTGTGTCGCTGTAAACACTCCTAAAAAATGTTCCACTACAAACGCGAAAAGGACACTGAGTCCAAGATATATCCCAGCCATCCAGACCATTGGGTGTCGCATCAATCGAAGGGTACTTCCAATTGAAGAGGTCATGGCAAGGTTCCTGTTATCATTATAATTACCATAATTATCCCCTTTTCATTTTTTTAGCTCTTTGGCATTGGATCCCTTTTTCTGGGCCCGGCAACGATCTCTCGAACCTGAAGGTCAAAGAAGGTATTTGTGTGGGATGGGTGGATGACACAGACGGTATCTGCACCTGTTGCTGTTCCAGCGATTGCAATAACTTCTTCCTCCATAGGAAGCAGGCCTGCATCAGCTGTCATGAGTACACATTCAACACATACTTTCACCCCTATTCCGATGGTTCTGCGAAGCGTTTCAGCGATTGCATCTGTTCTGGATCCGCCCCCAATTTTTGGAGAATTTGAGCATGCTCGCTCGATACCTGACAGAGCATGAGTTGCGGTAACCACTGTTCCACCTGCGGTGATGATATTTTGACGTACACTGTCAGGTAGTTCTGAAATCCCAGAGCCTTTAAATCCGACGGCGTGACTCACTGTGATGACACGAATTCCTGCATCAACTCCTGCTTTCGTGCATAAAAGGCCTGTACTTCCTTCAGTGCTTGCAACAACAATTGTTGTGATTCCAAGCTCCTTTGCTCGTTCAAGTGCTATCTCAATTGCATCTTTTGTATTTTCTGGTCCTGGTTTATCAAAATAATAGACTGATTTTTTCGTATATGCCATTTTTTTCCTTTTCCGTCTGTTTTGTATTTTCTTATCCCACGCTTTTATTGATACTCAGGGAGCTGTGCCTCTGATGTGCCTCCAACCTTGAAATGCTTCTGAATCTTTGCGTAGGAATCTCGAAGCTGTCCATTCATTGTTGGATGTACTTTTTCTAATGCCTGCATGAACTCATCCATACCTACATGTGATTTTTTTGCTCTCATTGCAAGGAGTCCTGCTTCACGGCACACTGTCTCAAGATCGGCTCCTACATATCCTTCTGTATCACGTGCGACGGCTACCAGGATCTGTTCTCGTGCGGGATCAAGCAGAGTGAGATTGTGCTGTGAAAGTGCTTTTTGGAAGATAGTACGGCGTTGTCGTGTTGAGAGTGGTGGTGCATCAACTTCTGCTTTCTTTCTTCCACGTTTTTTTGGTGGCAGATGAGCTGCAATTGTTGTTTCCATCCCTTTTTTGTCAATGGTTTGATCAGATCCCAGTGTTGCAACGAGTGCTTCGATCTGCTCTTCATTCAAAACACTCATCTGCTGGAGATATTCTTCCAGATTCCCTCCTTCAATCGGGATTGCACGGGAATGAATCTGTAAAATGCGTTCTCTGGCTGTCAGATCGGGTTCTCCGATATAGATTAGTCTGTCAAATCTTCCTGCACGAATTAATGCAGGATCTACGAGGTCTGGGCGGTTTGATGCGCCAAGAATCACGACTTCACGCATATCCACCATGCCGTCCATCTCGGTCAGGAACTGATTAAGCACACTTTCCATTGTTTTGTTTTCTCCGCTTCCACGCATGGGGGTGAGAGCGTCGAGCTCGTCGAAGAATAAAACTGATGGAGCAACTTGGCGAGCCCGCTTAAAGATCTCACGTACTGCCCGTTCTGATTCTCCAACCCATTTTGAAAGCAGCTGTGGACCACGTACTGCAATGAAGTTTGCACCGGATTCGTTTGCAACTGCTTTTGCAATGAGTGTTTTTCCCGTTCCCGGAGGTCCGTAGAGTAGGATTCCTCTTGGAGGTTCGATCCCAAGCTCAAGAAACATATCACGCTGTGTCAATGGGTACTCAACTGCTTCTCGTACTTCTTCGATAGCATTTGTGAGTCCTCCAATATCACTCCAGCGTGTGTGAGAATTCTCAGGCATGACTTCCCGCATTCCTGATGGAGATATCTGACGTAATGCAGCAGCGAAGTCGCTATTGTGTACCTTCATTTGTGAGAGGACTTCATCTGGAATTCGTTCTTCTTCAAGATTCATATCTGGCAGGTATCTTCGAAGAGCTGCAATAGCTCCTTCCCGTGCGAGTGCTGCGATATCTGCTCCAGTGTATCCATATGTCCGCTCTGCAAGTGCTGGAATATCAACGTCTTCTGCGAGTGGCATGTTACGGGTGTGAATCTCTACGATTTCTTTTCTGTCCTCTTCTGTTGGAACTCCAATCTCGATTTCACGATCAAAGCGTCCAGGGCGCCTGAGGGCTGGATCTATGCTGTCAACGCGGTTTGTTGCACCGATGACAATGACATTTCCTCTCTCAAGCAGTCCATCCATCATAGTGAGCAGTTGTGCAACAACTCTTCGCTCAACTTCTCCAGTTACTTCTTCTCGTTTTGGTGCGATGGAGTCGAGTTCATCGATGAAGATGATTGTTGGTGCATTTTCTTCTGCTTCTTCAAAGATCTCACGAAGTCTCTGTTCACTTTCGCCATAATATTTTGAGATGATTTCAGGGCCTGCAATGGGAATGAAATGAGCGCCAGATTCATTTGCAACTGCTTTTGCAATGAGTGTTTTTCCCGTTCCTGGAGGTCCGTATAATAGTACTCCTTTTGGGGATTCAATGCCAAGGGCTGAGAAGATCTCAGGGTGACGTAAGGGGAGCTCTATTGTTTCACGCAACTTTTGGACTTCGCTTCGAAGTCCTCCGATGTCTTCGTACGTTACCTGGCTGTAGTTTTCAAAGCCAATTATTCTGTCCGATATGGTGATTTCAGTATCTTTTCCAATGATGTGGGCATCTTCTGGGACGAGAGATATTGCCCGAAGCTGGATATGCTGTGTCTGGAAGAAGCCTGCTGTGAATGGGACTGGAACGGCATCATTGAGGGATATTGGGAAATCAGTGAGGTGATGTTTTGCAGCCTGAACTAAGGGTGTGAGGTGTTGTTCAGGGATGTCTTCAGGGAGTGCAAGTGTTATCTGTGTTGCGACAACAGGGTTTTTGAGATGTGAGATTCGAACGGTGTCGCCGATTGAGATGTCTGCATTTGTTCTTGTAAATCCGTCAATACGTATTTTTTGCTGTTCCCAGTCATCTGGCTTGAGTCGCCAGACTTTTGCGATGGTTTCGCTTTCTTTTCCTACGATTTTGATGAGATCTCCGGGTGATATAGAGAGATATTGCATGGTCTTTTGATCGATTCGTGCTCTGCCCATTCCGAGATCGGGGGGATATGCACTATCAACTTTGAGAGCTATTTCTGCCATGTTCCAACAACCATATGTTATTTGATGTATAAGTACTAGAATTACGATTGTGCCTGTTTGTGATTTGTGCTGTTTCTTGAGTGTATGATGAAAAGGATTATGCTGTTTGATCCAGTGCGTGGTGCTGCTGGTGATATGATTATTGGGGCTCTTTTGGATGCAGGAGCTTCAAAAGAGGATGTTCTTGGCGTGATGGCATCGGTTGGAGAGAGGCCTTCGGTGTCTAGCGTGGATCGTGCAGGTATTTGTGCGGTGTCAGTTGACACGCATGCTGATGATGTGTGTCGAAGCTTTGCTGAGGTTATAGAGCGGGTGGAGGGGTGCTTGGCCCCCCCTTCTGTTATCAGTATGGCAAAGCGTGTGTTTGAACGAATTGCACGGGCTGAGCGTGCGGTTCATCATGGACAAGGGACAATTGCTCATAACTATCCTTTTGATCCACCATCGACGATAGGAGATGGGGGGTCATCCCGTGTCCTCGCCGCGTGGCGAGATGTGCATTTTCATGAGGTTGGTGCTGATGATGCGATTGCAGATGTGCTTGGAGCGTGTATGGCGATGTATCTTCTCTCACCTGATGGTGTTGTAGTGCGTCCTGTTGCAGTTGGATCAGGGGAGGTGATGATGTCACATGGACGGTATCCTGTTCCTGCTCCTGCTACGGTTGAGATTTTTAAAGAGAGCGTTTTGGTGATGCAGATGAGTGCCTCAAATGAGGGTGATGCAGGTGAGTTGTGTACTCCAACTGGTGCTGCATTGCTTGCAGAGTTTGCTGCGTCGTTTCCGTTCGAGGGCGAGTGTTCAGGGTTGATTTCTGCTGTTGGATACGGTGCAGGGAAGCGAGATCCTGTTGGGGTGTCAAATGTCCTTCGTGTGATGATTTTTGAGGTGGGGTCTTTTGAGGAGGCTTTGACGGTGGATGTTCTTTCGACGAATGTTGATGATGTTACTGGGGAGGCTATTTCGTTTGCTCTGTCGGAGTTGATGAGGAAGGGTGCACGAGATGCTGTTGCTGTGCCGATTGTGATGAAGAAAGGGAGGCCTGGGTTTTTAGTGCAGGTGATTGTTTTGCCCAAGGATTCAGTACGACTTTCTTTGGAGATGGCGAGACTGCTTGGAACGCTTGGCATTCGATGTGTGCCGAGTGTGCATCGGTTTGTTGCAGAGCGTGAGTTTTTGGAGGTTGAGCTTTTGGTGAATGATCAGGTGTATCGATTTTCAGTGAAGTGTGGATGTATTGATGGTGAATGTTTTACGCTTAAGCCTGAGTTTGATGATGTGCAGAGATGTGCACTGGCAGAGGGAGTTTCGCTGTTAGATCTGATGCGTTTGGTTGAGAGTCGGGCTCGAGAGATGATTGGTGGTGGTGTTTTTGGTGACAGGGAATGGAGGAAGCATGAGTGATGATTTGAAGTATGAAGTGCGCTCAGATCTTGTTGAGCCGAGTGGATTTGCTGCGCTTGATGAGCTGATCGGAGGTGGGTATCCTCGTCGGATGATTACGCAGTTTTACGGGGAATCTGGGAGTGGGAAGTCTACGTTTTGTATGCTTGCTGCTGTGCAGGTGATTGCAAAGGGTCGCAGTGTCGTATATATGGATACTGAGAGTTTTTCAGTGGAACGATTTTCTCAGATTGCTGGGGAGAATGCAACGGCTTTTTCTGATTTTTTGTATCTCTTTGAGCCTGATGATTTTGATCAGCAGGGACAGATGATTTCTGATGCTTCTAAGGTGCTTGCAACTCGTGATGTTGGGTTATTTGTGCTTGATTCTGCAACTGGGCTCTATCGAACAGATTTTGAGCATGGGCAGCAGGATAGTGTGCAGAGGTTGAATCGTCAGGTTGTTGTGCTGCTTGGGTTTGCAAAGCGGTATAATATTCCGGTGCTTGTGACAAATCAGGTGTATCAGGGTTTTTCTCCGTTGGCGTCGCTGACGAAGGAGGAGTTTTTGCCACTTGGTGGAACTGGTCTTGCACATTTGTCTAAGGTGGTGTTGCAGCTTGAGCGATGTGGATCAGCCCGCAGGATTCGAGTTTCAAAGCATCATGCCCGTCCCGAAGGAGGAGTTGTTACGTTTACTATTACAGAGCGTGGATTTTTGGTTTGCGGTGAGTAGTAATAATGCGAATACCTCGTGTTTACATCGAAACTTCGGTTTTTAATTTTATATTTGCAGATGATGCACCGGATAAAAAAGAGGATGCATTAGTTTTATCTATTGTGTGACTGTATTATAATATTAGAAGTAAGGAGTGCATATGCTGACTCATGAACAGATCGTACAGGCTATTGCGCTGCAACGAAATTTCCATTAACAAGGGTTTCGTACTTTGGCCATATAACAAATGGAAACGCAACAGAGCAGAGTGATCTGGATGTGATTATTGCATTTATTGATGATAAAGCAATCACTCTGCTAGATGTTAATGCCACATTTCATCAAGTTCAACTACAATCGCAGCAGATGCTGGTTCTGGCTTTTCATAGTTTTCTTCTGCAAATTTTCTAATCCAACGATAAACCGCGTGCAAATCAGTATGTACAACTTTTGATATTGTCCGCATAGATAAACCAGATAAATACAATAATATCGCCAATCTCTTCGTACTTTCTGGCCTTCCTCGGTTACGATTCGGTTGAAATTGGCAATTGCAATCTTTGCACTTATAACTGCTGATTTCCATTTATATTTCCATATTTGACAGTATTTAGGCTGGTGCATTTTTTACATTTGGTTATTTTTTCCATAGGGTGCTATTTTATTTATGAAATTAATATCATATATAATTATTATGTCGACATTCTCATTTGCTTTATAACTATTCCTGCCCACATTTTTCATCGCAATTGACTTCGCCTGTCTGTTGGCAAGCAGTGGAAGAGGGAGAGATAGTTTGTGAATTGTGTTGCTCTTTCGATATATTCATATTCATTCATTCCAAACGCTTGATATGAGATCAGTAATATCACGAGTACCACTGATTCTACTTGCACTGCTTCTTTGTATTGCAGTAGTATCCCCAGCATCCGCAGTACCCCCACTTCCATATGAACTCTATGGAGAAATAACCATTGATGGCATTCCTGCTCCAGCAGGTACAGAGATACTTGCAAAGATTAATGATCAGATTGTCGGTGGAATAGACGTTGAATTTGAAGGCATATATGGTGATTCAGGAACATTTGATAAACGACTTGTTATCAATGCTGATGAAGCAGATCTTGGACAGACTGCCACATTTTGGGTCGGCGACAGACAGGCTGCACAGAAAGTCACCATGCAAGCTGGCATGTCACAAAATCTAGATCTTACCTTCATTGAAGGACAGGAAGGAACGATCGATGCATCACTACCGGTGCCTGCTCCTCAGACAGGAGAATCAACACAAGCTCCACTTATGGTAGCACCGTTTCTGGGCCTTCTCGCAGCAGTTGTCCTCATGAAAAAGAAGAGCGAATAAGCTTGCACAAACATCACTAGTTCTAAAGGGTTAGCATCATTATTGCACCCAAAACCTTGTTTTCTGATATTTTACATTATGAAACGCAGTGCCCACATTCAATATATTGCTCATGATGTGGGCAATATCCTTCTCATCGTTGCGTTAATATCTCTTGTTCCATACCTCATTATCTTCTGGTCTCAAGAATGGGACCAAATTTTGCCCTACACTACCGTTCCACTCACATTATTTGTATATGGCTTCCTTCTCTCACGAATACCATATGACGAATCCTACGTCCCACCAACCTCAGTTGCAATGTTCATGGTTGCAATATTATGGCTATCCTGTGCTCTTATCGGCTCGCTCCCATTTATTGCACATGCACATTTTACTCTGACAGATTCATTTTTTGAAGCCATGTCGGGGTTTACGGGAACGGGTATAACATTTATTGAAGACGTCAATATACTTCCAAAGACGCTCCTTTTCTGGAGATCATACATGGAGTGGATAGGTGGGATCGGTATCATGGCTATTGGTATTACCATGCAGAAAAGATCCCTCATGGCTCAATCACGTCTGATGCGTTCAGAAGGAGAAAGAGAAACATTAGGTCTGAATGTGATTGAGACTGCAAAAACATTCCTAAAAATCTATGTTGGACTTACTATCTTTTTCTCACTCATCTTTTTAATTGCAGGAATATCATACTGGGATGCATTGAATGTGGCAATGTGTGCCATTAGCACCGGAGGATTCGCAATATATACCGCAGGGATACCACATTATGATAATGCTCTTTTGGAACTTCTGATTATTCCTGCTATGCTATGTGGCTCAATTCCATTCAAACTATACATTCTCTTTGGACTCGGCCACTTTGTCGAAATTCTGAAAAATAAGGCTATGCTGGCGATTGTAGGCTTCTCAGCTCTTGGATCTATCATTACATCAGCAAATCTGTACGTGCACAATCAGTATCCTCTCTTTCAGGCAATTCGGGAAGGCGTGTTTTGTAGTGTCTCTGCAATGACAAACGCTGGATTTCAGAATGCAGACCTCAATATGTGGGTTACACCATCTGTTCTTATCCTTATTCTGCTCATGATGATGAGTGGCTCAATTGGAAGTACCGCTGGGGGTATTAAGGTTGATCGATTTATTCTTGCTGCAAAAGGCATGAAATGGTGGATCATGCAATATTTTGTTAAGGGAAATACGAGCCAGACACTCACACGATATGGCCACCATGTCGCAGATCGTGGGGCTGAATTTGCACTCCTGCGCAATATGGTTTTTATTGTGATGTACCTGTTTGTCCTGTTTGCTGCAATAATTATTGCACTGCATATCTCTCCACCAACGGTTCCCCTGCACGCGATGATCTTTGATCTCGTCTCTGCAATGAGTAATGTTGGACTAACGTTTGGCTATCTCTCAGCAGAAAGTCCGCTCTCGCTGAAATGGCTGTATATCTTTTTAATGTGGGTTGGAAGGATTGAAATTGTTCCATTTATCATTCTCATGGTAGGGTTGATGCACGGGTTTGACTATCGAGTGAAACATGGCACAAAAAAGAAACCAAAGAATTGAGTGTGAAAAAGAAGAAACGAAACTTTTTGAAGTTCTTCGCATTGCAGGAATTCGTGCAGCACGAAGTATTGCAAGATCCACGTATACTATTTCATCAAAAGATCTGAATATTTCCACACATGTAATTGTTTATCGAGCTTTGTTATCAGTCTATTGCAGCACTGGTGATCAAGATGGAGATATCCAGCGTTATGCTTCGGAGATACAGATATCTCCTCCAGAATTGGCGTCAATTATCGTGCCAATTCAGGATTATTACAGGCAATGTGGAGCACTTTCACCAGATGAATTACATGAAGTCGGAAAAGAGCTTGCTCGATTTGCAGCTATTTCTTTTCGAACACAGGGTGGATTTGTTGAAGAGGGGGGTGGTTCAGATGATTTTGTTGATTATAAACTGTATGATGATATACATAATGTGCTTGACGAGTTCTTCGAGCTGAACGTGATCCCGGAGCACGCTCCACTTACCATTCTCGATCCCTTCGCAGGAACATGCGCAGGAATTTGCCTGCATCTCCTGTGTGATTACAAACTGAGCGCAAACATACAATCCACATGGAACATAACTGCAATTGATCCAGATCCTGTCTCCCTTGCATCTGCACAGTGCATGTTTGCTTTATGCAGACATACCTGGGGTAGAGATCTTGGAGTAATCCTGACAACACAGGCTGGAACACTTTTGTTTTCAGAAGAACAGAAAATGCAATTAAAAGAAGAACTCATGTATCATCCAAAAAAAGAACGATATATGCGGGATGTAAACCCAATAGATGTATACCGCGAAAAGCATTTTGATATAGTTATAACAGCTCCAAAACAGAAATGTGTCAGAAGCTATCCATCTGAAGTGCTTCATTATCTTGAAAGTGTGTATCAGACAGGATATATTGAGTATATGTATATCGAGGCAGTATTCTCTATCCTCGCAAAGATGAGAGTTATTGTACAACAGAAGAGCTGGCTTACAGAAAAGCGAGCTGAGCAATATCGAGCATGGATACAGCAGGTACACCCAACAGGTATTATCATTGGAAATGATGAGACAGTGTGTATATGGAACGGTGCTTCGCATAATCAGCAAAGTACAACAATATATCAAAAAAATATGCTATTTCAGATACAGTGGAGTGAGCTTGATCCAACACAGGGCTGGAAGCTGCAAGATCCAAGCATTTCACGCCTCATTCACCATCTCATCAGTGTAGGGCAGCCACTATCATCATATCTCCTTGGAGGCACATGTGATTCAGAAGACGACTATCTTTTCGCCATTCTCGATTCATATGTTATGAAGGAATTCATCAAGCTGCAAAAAGATAGAAAAAATATCCCAATAATCATACCAGATCCTTACAATCCTGAAGAACAAGAGCTGGAACGCCATATTAGAGCACTATATCAGAAAAAAAGAATTCTTGAGCAGAGAGGAGTATCCAGAGAGGAAGTTTACCATGTACATACTCTTTTGGAGCAAGAGATTTGGAGACTCTATCGCATTCCGCCTGAATTGCAGCAACTGATCATGATGATGTGTAAAACAGAATATCTCAATTGAATACATGAACAAGTAAGTATAGGACAAGTCATGACTACAGAGTCAAGATCAGAACGTACATCAAATCCAATATCATTTCTCACATTCGCAAAGCTCTGCCAACAATTGGAGAATGAATCCAGTAGGCTGCTAAAAGCAGATATTCTTGCGGAGGCACTTTGCACAATGACTCAATCAGATATTGCACCAAGTATCTATCTCATTCGTGGAGCTCCATTTCCAGAATGGAGTCAGGAAAAACTTGGAATCGGACCAAATCTCTTGTATGAAGCAGTTGCCTATGTTTCTGGCATTAAAAAAGATGAGGTAGTTGCACGCTTGAACACAGTTGGAGATGTTGGATCTGCTGTTGAAGAGTTGCTAGAACATAAGTCTCAGACTTCATTTTCTTTTTCTACTCTGACTCTTCAGGATGTGTACGCTGATCTCATCCATCTTGCTCGCAGCAGTGGGGACAGATCACAGCGGGAAAAAGTTAGAGTTATTCAGGGGCTTTTTAGCGTAGCAACTCCACTTGAAAGTCATTATCTTGCAGGGATATTACTTGGAGATGTCCGAATTGGTGTTGGAGAAGGAACCATTCGAGATGCTCTCAGAAAAGCATTTGGTGTTGATGCAGCACTTATTGATTTTGCATTCCAGGTTAAAAACGATCTCGGAGAGGTGGCGCTTTTATGTCTTCAAGGAGAAGATGCTCTCCGTGAGGTAACACTGACATTATATCATCCGGTGCGTATGATGCTTGCACGGCAGGGATCAATTGCTGGTGTGCTTGAAGCTGCTGATCGGGTTGCAGTGGAGTACAAGTACGATGGAGCACGATTTCAGTTTCATCTTGGCTCACAGGGATGCAAAATTTATTCTCGAAGGCTTGAGGATGTGACAGATTCTTTGCCAGATATCGCAGGAGTCCTTACTGCATCATGTACAGATGAAGTTATTTTAGATGGAGAAGCAATTGCCATTGACAAAGCAGGACGACCGCTTCCATTTCAAACTGTTCTTCGAAGATTTCGAAGGAAGCATGGAGTTACAGAGGCTGTAGAAGAAGTAACACTCGTGCCGAGAGTTTTTGATATTCTCTATCATAATGGCGAGCTGTTAATAAATCGTTCATGCAGTGAGAGAAGGGAAATACTGGTTGAGGTCTTGAAAGACTATGTGACACCCCGTATTGAAAGCGGAGAGGAGAGAGAGATCGAGCACCATTATCATGAAGCACTCGATAGTGGCCATGAAGGAGTGATGTTGAAGATTCTTGATTCAACATATACGCCTGGTATTCGTGGGAAAGATTGGGTGAAGATAAAGCCTCAGCCAGATTCATTGGATCTCATTATCATTGGAGCAGAATGGGGAGAAGGGAAACGTGGAAAGGTGTTTGGTTCATTTCTTGTAGCCTGTAGAAAGGATGAGTTTAGCGAGGAGCTTATCTCAATCAGTAAGGTTGCAACAGGATTTACGGATCAGGATCTGGAGGAAGTCTATGCAGAGCTAAAAGATCAGATTATTCGCGAAGATGGAAAAAATCTGGTACTTGAGCCTCGATTGGTTTTAGAAGTAGGATATTCAGAGATTCAGGCGAGCCAAACATATAAAGGAGGGTTTGCACTTCGATTTCCTCGCCTGAATCAAATACGAAGAGATAAAGGAATTTTTGACATTAATACCCTTGCAGATGTCGCAGAGAGATATGGAGCACAAGCACAATAAGGGGCAATCTGCTGGCGTCAGTAGGCAGGCGGCTGCAATGTCAATGCACAAGAAGAATATTAACGTAAAAAAAGAAAACTTGTTTTGCCTGATAATGCAGTTTATCAGGCAAATTTCACAGGCTACCCACCTATCCAGGGAGGTTCCTAAGTGATGCTAAATTATGTCTCTGTCTTTCGTAGGAGAAGGACAGAGGCAAGTTGAACCGTGATGTATATCTTGATTCTGAGAGTTTTCATAAGCTATCCCCTATCTGGGGCAGGTGCCTGATAATCAAATGTCTAGGGGTCGCCTTCGCCGCCGCAGACCTCTTCCCTGGCGAAACAGGCACCCGGTTCTTCTTAATCATCTGAGTCTGCTGTTTTTGAATTTCCTTGAAAGCATCCTTTGCAGAAATATCTGCTGCAGGAACCGCCTGGATAAGCAAGCAACTGCAGAATATAATTGCTATTACATATATCAAAAAAAATTTCATATTACTACCTCTCTATCATTTTTGAATGGTGCTGATTCATCAATTGCTTTTAACAGTTTGTACAGGCTACGCCTGATTGATAATCGTAATACCTGAAGGTACTAATTCCACCTGCAACGGTTGCAGTGTCGATGTACGTCAGTTCTGAAGCGAGCTCGTCGGAGTGCATGAGTGTTGGAATGATGTTGAAGTCATCAGTCGGAGCCCAGAGATCACTACCAAGAATGAAATCGGGATTACTAACTGTCCTGGCCAGGTCATCAAACCAGGCACTGCCAGCTGCAACGCCTTTGAAGGTATTGATCGCATCATTCCACTTCTCTTGCCTGTCGCCAGATACAGCTTCCCAAGCACCATTACCATCACCACCACCAGTAGCATCCCACGTGGCAACCCTAATAAGGCCATTGACGTACAGATTTCCATTTTCACTAGTCAATCTGGATACCAGCTCCATTCGGTAACTCAAGTTCGTCGATAAGCGCTTTCGCATCATCGCTCTCCGGTACAACACCAATCATATCCTTGTTACAGAATGCTGGAATGACATTGTTGTTTACAAACACGATAATTACATTGATGATTTAGAAAATGGAAGACTTACAACGTCTGGTTACAAGCTAGACTGAGGAGAGGGTGAAAATAATTGTGCACCTGCCTACCAATAGATAACCTCTGTATTCCAAAATATAGCATCATATAGTTTATGACATGATATCATGATGAGATGGTGTATTTTGGATACAAGATGGAATGAAGCAATGTGATGCAAATTCAGCATATCGCGGCAATGTTGGAGGAATTCTCCAAAATCTAGGATATGCTGGATTTTTGGGGAACTTGAGAGATGGTAACGCTACCGTAAAAAGAGATGATGTATCTATATTCCTTGATGTAATTATCGATTACGGACTTGACGAATGTGGCGAGTTCGAGTTTACATTAAATGGCAACCTCCGAAAACTATGAAAATGCTCCATATGTTTTTCGGGATAAAGAATATCCGGTCACATTTCTGCGTAAAACCCGCTAAACGCATACTCAAAATTATGCTATTGTCGATTTTCGGAGGTTGCCAAATGTATACAATGCCGTTAAATGAAGAACGAAAAGTGGCAGCAAAAGCGTCTACTGTGACAACCCTGAGTTGCGAGCGTGCCTACCAAAACGGTGTGAGATATATATCAAAAGTGAAAGCGATTTCTGCAAACAGTTAGGACAATAGTTATCAGAAAACGAAGGATCACATCAATGTGAGAATGGTGAGGTATCAATTGTTCGGAGTGGAAAGAAAAAACGCTCAAACGGATGGAAGATTGTACGTAACTATTCACAGACACAGCTTAGCTCAAATGGTGAGCCTGTTGACGATTGTGTTAAAACGTTTGGCACCATTGCAGAAGAATCTGCAAGTGTTTCAAAGTCACTTGCAGAGTCAATATCATTCCCTTCAACTTCTAACCAATACCTCAACGCACGTAGGATAATGACGGTCAGAAATCAGACTGAGCCTATGAATGGACTTAAAAAAGGTTTATTGAAATGTTCTTACTGGTATGTGTCAAGCAGAACTTGGGCGGAACCATCAGCAAAAGAACCTGTGACAACAACGTGAGTACGACCTCCTACAGCGCCGACATTGCACGCTGCACTACCACCAACAGTTTTTAAGGAGTTAAGATTAGTAGGTGATACCCACGTGGCACAAGATGATCCATTGAACATAGCAGTTAAATTGACTAAGGTTGCCATGTCCTTTCCACCATGGTTTGTTAAAACAATATGTTTTTGACCGGTTGCAGCGTTTTGGGATATGTCTGATGTAATTGCGACTATCCTTGTCTGCTGGATATCTCCAGTCATTCCAAATACAAATGCAGCGATAACAGCTGCGATGATAACTGTAATCGCTACGAGTAGAATTGAGCCGATTACAGGTGAAACTGCATTATCTTTTTTCATATTCATTAATTATCATTCCATTCTTGTGCTTTTGTTCTATTCCTGCTCATTACTACCTACCGGCAGGCAGGCGGAAGGTAAACAAATGGCACTAGTTAGCTATAATTTCATCCAATCCATGACTGTCGAGATTGAATAACACGTGGCGATAGCGCAGCCAATAATTCACCATAACGTTTGGAGACGGGTGAACAGGTACTCAATTTAGACAGTATAGAATTATCATGTAATATTATAGTTTTCTGACCTCACTCGAAATTCTTTTCTGTAACATATCCTGTTCGTGAATTTGAAACACACATAAACAAGCTAAATTCTCATTTTATGTGGATTTTCCATGATTAGTACTATTACGTCAGCTGTAGTGACATGCAAAATAAAAAGATATATACATCTGTGCGGAAACAAATAAGTGTAGTTAGCTATAATATTACATGATAATTCTATAGTACCTGAAAAACAGGCAAAAAACGCTCATTGAGCAAAGAAAAGAAAGTATCTATAGAGTTACGCAGTTGCGCTTTTTGACGAAAACATTAATATATTGTGAGAAGAGATTTGAGATTGTGAATTGTTCATTCATGCTCTAATTATTCACAATATATCCGCCTAATTCTTCATGAGACAATCCTTAAACACAAGGCGTTATGAGAAGAAAGTGAGCATTCACTCAAAAAAAACTTTCAACGATCTGTTCTGGATAATATGATCATAAGTTAGAATTGTATGCGCTCTGATGATTTTTTAGACGGAAGTGCGTAACTCCTATAGCTATTCACCTCTCTTTGAACCTCTGATTTCTGTTTCTCAATCAGGCAAAGATCCACACTATTAATATATTAATAAATATTCATTTATATTTTGCATTCCGTCTCTTTCCACCACACCATCTCCCTCACTTCTCGACCATCGACACAACCCACTCACAATACAACTTCGAACCCCGTACAACAGGCACCGCCAGAATCTCAGGCACCTCATATGGATGCACTGACAAAATCCACTCCATCAGTGCATCAACCCCCCCTGCCGTCGTCTTCATAGACAACAAGATCTCCTCATCCTCACACAAACGCCCCTCCCATTGATACACCGCCACCACCGGGGTCATAGACGCACATGCACAAAGTCCCGCCGTAACAGCATCCTTTGCCATTCCACGAGAAAGATGCTCTGGAACAGTACAGTAAACAACAACAATATCCTCACTCATAGTAATGTATTCCCCTACCTTCCTACTCATCGTAGGAAGGTTGCAAATAGTCGTCCGTTTTATAATAAGGCTCTTTCACGTGATTTTTTGACAAGCACACGTTCTGGAAACTTCACTTCTAATCCATACTTTTCCATCACCTCTTGCGCCTCCCTCCTGGTCAGAGCACCGCGTTCTTCTGGTGACATATTTTTGGTTTTATTCATAAATGCGTTCTCGAACTTCGTGAAATCTCTTTCATAGCCGTTGGTTCATTCGTCATTGATGATCACCTCCGTTGGTGAGTGGATACCTATTCGTTTATAACCTTCCCTAAATATTTATACTCTCAGTCATGGTCATCGTTTTTCTCTTCACGATATGCTGAAAGTTGAAACTGACAATAAAGTCTAAATCATTCACAGTTGCCATGTATAGATACAATCGCAAACGCTTTGAATCTATTCGATAAGCCGGTCGCAATTTCTTTAGCTCCAGCATCATAAATATCAGGTTGCATATAATCGGAAATATCTTCAAACATGCAACTTCCCGCATGCTCATAAGTAATTATCAACGGAACAACAGAGTTTTTATTAATAATATAAATGGATTTTATATTGCATATGTTACCCAATTTAGCAATGTTGTTATGTTTGTCAACCCGTCTCTATCATCAGCGATTAACACGGCTCTTGTTTTTGTTACCTTTTCACCTACTTTCATTGGATAATCTCTACTTAATCATGCGCTCGATCATAGTAACTAAAATACCTGATGCCCCTTTATTTTTCAACTGAGGAATAACCTTGCTTACTTCTTTTTTTCCACAACAGCATGAATTGCAACCAAATCCGGTGATTCTGCGAGGTTCATAATGGTTGGAGCACTAAAACCTGGGATAATCATCTTAATAGCATTTATCTCTTCTTTTGGTGCATTAAGCATCAAATAGCAGTAATTTTCTGCCTTCATCACGCTCTCAAATGCAAGTGTAATCTCGTAAATCTTCTTTTCCTTCTTTATCAATGATTTAGGATTGGCAATCAACACAGTGCTTGTTTCAAGCACGGTATCAATGATTTTCAAATGATTTTGTCTCAGTGTCGCTCCAGAACTTGAAATCGCAATTTTTCGAGATTCACTGATTTGACTGAGTGCATTTACTTCTGATATGAATATCTCAATCAAGTTGCTTTCCTCTTGCGTAATAAGGTCTGATTGGACAGACATTACAAGTGCTACACCGTAATGCGGGTCTGGTGTTCTAAACTGCTTGTCTTTGTACGACATGCGCAAGGATAGCAAGATAGTGTGAATTTTTCAATTTTTCAACTAAAAACTCCCATTTGCACATTTAACAATTTTAAAAACGTAAACAAGCCGAAAATTGTCGAGTTTGTGGCAAATGTATTTATAGTATAATTTACTAATAAATAAAAGAGCATTTATGGCTAGGCCCGTAGATCCATATTCCAAATACCGAGTAAAGGGTAGTGGGTGAGTTGAGGACTTACCGCTCTTTCCTCCATAAATTTTATAATTCTCAAAAATTCATAAAATCTATTTATGTTTCACGATCAAATCACTATTACTTGCCAAAATCATAATTGCCCCTATTTTAGAACTGAATCTGGCAAAAAACTTCATCGAAATGGTCGTAATTCTGCTGGAAATCAACGCTATCATTGTCTTCATTGTAATACATCCTAGATTTTCACAGTATTAATTGATACCTAATCATGAATGGGTATTTGCAGTAAAGATTAGCTTCTTACCCCCCATCCATGGATACTTCTCGTCCAACTGTGGAATGCTTTCTCTCAAATGTGGTAATGAGCGTTTTCGATTCATTTTAACAGTTATCGTCTCATCGTCAACGACTACCTCCCCATAATTGTCAAT
>Ga0209737_10000557_pt1 | contig 29996 bp, 28 predicted proteins | sample TergutCu122P3_FD_187284 | JGI IMG/M metagenome (GOLD analysis project Ga0209737, IMG submission 187284) | Cubitermes ugandensis P3 segment gut microbial communities from Kakamega Forest, Kenya - Cu122 P3 (SPAdes) (version 2) | ecosystem: Host-associated > Arthropoda: Insects > Digestive system... | reverse complement strand
ATTTAATGTATCATTCCGGAATATTCTGCAAACATATGGGGAGTTGGTGTGGGTGATACATTAAATATAAATGGACATAAAACGTCCGTTTCGGCAATTACCCCGCAATTTCTTGGACTAATGCTCTATACCAGCTATGAATACGTTAATCAGGTAACAAACGAAATCCCCGCCGCTTATAATATGATTTTCGGAAGAAGTGAAAATACAGAATCACTAGTTTCTTATTTAATCGAAAACAATATTGATTTTGCTACCATTGCTGACGATGAAACCAGTTTCTATTCTATTATGGAAAGCATATCAGTACTCATTTGGTTTATGATTGCCTGCTCGATTATTCTTGGATTTACGGTACTATATTCTGTTGGGTTGATTAATTTGTCTGCGCGGGAATACGAGTATATGTTTATTGGCGTAATGGGATATCCGCACACAAAAGTTATGGCGGCGCATTTAAAGGAAACCATAATGCAGCTTGTTTTTGCGGTTCCCCTTGGATTTATACTGGCATACTTGCTTTTGGAAGCTATAAAAGGAGAGTTTTCCAATAGCAGTTTTGTAATTGCATCGGCAATATTCCCCCAAAGTTATGTTATTGCTACAATAATTGTTATTGGTATAACTTTGCTGATGGCTTGGATTACATCGCGGCATATAAATAAATTGGATATAGTTTTGGGGTTGAAAGCACAGGATGATTAAGGGAGGGAATCCCTCTGTCGATAGTTTTATTACTTAATCAATAATCCTTTTGCCACATTCACTAAAATAGCATCTTCAACCCACTGCCACAAAGAGGGTATTGCTGTTTTGAGGGGTAACATACGTGTCCGTACCCGCTCGGCTGTAGTATTATATTTTACCCAAGCACTACCCGTGCCACTCATGTGCATATTGAAAAATGATTGAAATCTGTCTACTGCCGAAGCATAAATAGCATCGGGTGTTTCCATTGCGTCGAACTCCTCCCAAAGACTGCGGTATTCAAATGCCTGTTCTTCAGGAAGCAAAGCAAACAATCGGTCAGCCGCTTCCCGTTCGCGTTCTTCTTTGCCTATATTGGCTGCGATATCTTGCGCGGGAGTATCACCGGCAAAGACTTCTACCAAATCATGGATGATTGCCATTCTTAATACGCGGTCAATATCCACGCCGTCAAGCGCACAATGCTCAAATAACGTCATTGCTGTTAATGCAAAATGCCAAGAATGTTCAGCATCATTTTCGTATCGGGAACCGTCAATAAGTGTAGTTTGACGGAAAATATGTTTCATGCCATCGGCGATTTCTAAAAATTTGAGTTGATTACTTAGTTTATCGGTCATGTGTTTAAAGTCTCCTTGTTTGTCATTTGGTACTCTGGACTTGACCCGGAGTCAACTTGCAATCTCATTATATCATAAAGAGGAGATTCCGTGTCAAGCACGGAATGATGTGACTTTGTCATTGCGGGCTTCGACCCGCAATCTCATTTTCAATCTTTTTCTAATGTTTTCATTTTTAATTTAATCGCATTGAAAGTATCACCCAAAGATTCATGTTTTACTTCCGTAACATCGAATTTAAGCAACGTAAATGTAATTTGAATACAAAATCCAATGGCTATTACGGAAATTATCGTTCCAATCCCAACCATGCCTCCCAATAACCAGCCTGTAGCCGTTACAAAAAACTCAACTATAACCCGGCAGAATCCAACGGGAAGTTTTGTTTTTCTAGCCAAAACAACCATCAAATTGTCCCTCGGACCAACACCATAACCCGTTTTTATATAAAAATAAGTACCCAAAGAAATGATAAATAATCCAGCAATTAGCATTAATATGCCAATTAAAAAATTATCCGCAATCGGGATTAGGTCAAGTATCAAGATAATATCTGCAAAAATACCTGTCATTACCATGCTTGCAATCGTTCCGAAACCAAATTTTTCACCCAAAAGGGTAACAATTATTACAATAACAAGTCCCACAATTATCGTTGTTATTCCAAAACTTAATCCTATTGCTTTCGAAAGTCCGACATGAAAAACTTCCCACGGGGCATATCCGATATTTGCTTTTATTGTGAGTATAATTCCTAATGCTGTCAGGATAAGTCCAATAGTCATATTCAAAAGACGAATACACAAATGCTTCATTTTATAATCCTTCGTTATTCCACTTTTTACTTCGTTGCCAATACATTTATCCGCCTAAATGTTTCAAAACACCTTCCATCAGCTTGTTTTGTTTTTTCTATCATCATGTTTACCACCATATCCCGGAATTTTCCCTTTTCCGTTTCGGGAACGTTTTTAATAAAAGGAACTATGCTTGGTTGGTCTATCCATTTAACCATTTCATCGACGGAAGAAAAATATCTATCCGCATTTTCATATTCCAAATGTATTTTGTTGAAACCGGCACTTTCAAGGATTGTTTCATACTCGCTTTTGGAAGGCATGAACCATGGCCATTCAAAAGTGCAAAAATATTCTTTGAAAGCACTATCGTTCATTACAATTTTTGAAACTTCATAAAAATTTGAACAAGTACCATCACCTGCAAAACTCCATTTGATTATACCATTTTCTTTTAAAGCACTAAGGCAATTTTTTAGGAGTAGTTTGTGATCTTTAATCCAATGCAGGGCGGCATTTGAATAAATAATGTCAAAGCGGTTTGTAAAATCAATAGCGTTTATGTCCATGCAAATAAAGTCCAGATTGCTCTTCTTAAATTTCTTCGCTGTTTCAAGCATTCCAATAGAAGCATCAATTCCGGTAACTTTTCCGTTTGGCACCAAGGCGGCTAACTGCTCGGTCAAGAAACCATCACCACACCCAAGGTCAAGAATTATTTCGTTCCCTTTTAGTTCCAAATCAGAAATCATCTTATTACCCCATTCTTTCTGATGTTTCGATGCTTGCTTATATTTCTCACCGTTAAATTCAAAAGTACCCATTTGCAAATATCCTCCTGTGCTATAAAATTTCTACTATCGTAGTATATAATTTACCATAGCGGAAGTCAAACGCTTTTAATTCGCGAACATCAATTTTCAAACCCATCAGTTCATTTATTCTAACGAAACAAACCGGCACGAAAGCGGAAATGTCACCGCCAGAACTGCAATATTACCAATTGTTGAGTAGACAGCCAGATTGTCACCCAGCCAAGAAAAAAAGGCATTGACATCTTCTGCAGTAAGCTCTGTCAAAAATGTCAAATCCCCGAAAAGGATATACGCAGTTGCAAGAAAAATACTACCCACAAACAGGACAACAAGAACACTGCCTCCGAAGTTTTCACCGAAAATTAAGACAAAAGCAAGCTCAAACCAGAGGAAAATGAATCCAATATTCATTATAGTCAAAAATGTGCCGAATTTTATGCCCACACCCGGTGATAATAAGCAAATCCCGGTGCAAATAATTAATACGGATGCTAATAAAACACAGAAAATATATTTACTCAAAACATAACCATTTTTGCCTTGGGGAAATGTAACGGCAAATTGCCGAACCTTTCCTTTTGAGAACTGAGAAATACCGATAATACCGCAGTTTAACCAAATCAGTAACATTAAAGTGAAAAAAAATATTATCGTTGAGCTGGTTAATTCTTCAGAACCCGAAAAGAGCAAAACTAATGCAAGAAAAAATGAGTATCCCGCCATAAAAAATATCGTATATTTATTTAAAATAAAATCACTGTATAAATGCCCTTTCAAATGCCACCTCTTTTCCTCTTGTATGCCTTAATGGCAAAACGATAAGAAATCCAAAAGCAAACCGCAACGATGATAAACATAATAAATGCTGTAATCTCCAGATGATTGGCAATTCTGCGTCCTGCTGCATTAATATATTCTGCGAAATTTTCAAAAAAGATATATAACCAAGCTAAAACTGCAAACAAAACCCATAAAACCAAAATAATCAAACCAAAAGCTCTTTGTTCATCTTTGAAAAGATAATTCACCGGTATAATTATGCAAATAATTAATGCCATGATTTGCATCGCAAACAAAAATGAAAACACAAATAATTTACTGACTGTCTGGTTAGTTAATAAGCAACAAAGGATGGGAATTATGATATAAAAGACCGATGAAACAAGGCATAATCCCGCCATGATATATTTTGATAAAACCTTTTTGGGATCCGGAACGGGCAGGATTAATTCAAATTCGTTGAACTTGCTTTCTTTATCATAATAAAAGGATATAAACAACGTGGAACTTACGAAAATAGGTGTAAAACACGATACGTATAAAAACGCACCAAAATTTTGCATATCTGCGAAATTTCCATAAACAGAACCAATTGCAAACATCATGCAATAAAGATTAATCAAAATTGCCCAGAGTAAATTTGCAATATAGCTTTTCTTAATCGCAAATAAATCTTTTAAGATGAGACCCCGCATCCTCCGCTCCTTTCCCGGCGGAAGCGTAAAACAGCATAATATCTTCGATTCCCGCTTTTTCCTCCGTGAGATTAACGTACTTATGCGCGGCGTTTTTTACCAAAACCTCGCAATAATAGTTATATTTCTTTATAAATACAATATCCGTTTTCTCAATCTGCGAAATTTCGGCTTCGCCACATTTAATCATTTTATGATTGTCAAGTATGCTGTCCTTGCTGTCTGCCAATAAAATCCTGCCGTCATCTATGAATGTGATATAATCGGCAATTTTTTCCAGATCGCTGATGATATGCGATGAGAGTAAAATACTGTTTTCTTCATCCTGCACATATTCCATGAACACGTCTAGAATTTCATTACGGACAATCGGGTCTAAACCCGAAGTCGGCTCGTCAAGTAAAAGTAATTTCGCGTTGTGCGACAATGCCGCCGCAATCGACAACTTCATTCTCATACCTCGGGACAATTCTTTGACTTTTTTCTTGGACGGTAACGAAAAACGCTTTATATATTTATAAAATATTTCTTCGTCCCAGCTTTTGTAAACCCCTTTAAAAATCTTGTTAATATGCTTTATATTTAAGGTGTCATGAAAACACAAGTCATCGAATACAACCCCGATTTTTTCTTTTGCGGCATATTCGTCTTTTAAATTATCAAGTCCCATGATTTTAATATCACCCGCGCTTCTGCCGGTGATGTTGAGAATTGCTTTAATGGTCGTGGTTTTCCCTGCGCCGTTCTGCCCGATAAAACCCATAATCGCACCTTTCGGAAGTGAAAAACTGACATCCTTCAAGCTGAAATCAGCATAACTTTTGCATAACCCCTTAACTTCCAATGCCATATCCATATCTACTCACCCTCCATTTTGGACTTCAATATTTTGCATAATTGCGTATAAGATGTTCCTGTTTGTTTGGCTTTCGTCGCTGCTTTTCCAAGGTGTTCGACGATTTCTCTGCGGGTTTCTTCGTGCACAAGATCAAGGCTCTGCTTCTTTACAAAGCTGCCTTTGCCGTTATAGGTTTCAATAAATCCCTCGCGTTCCAAATCTTCGTAGGCTCTTTTTACTGTAATCACGCTGATTTTTAAGTCCTTTGCGAGAAATCTTATCGAGGGAATGGCGTCCCCGTCCTTCAAATCACCCTTCATTATTGCCTGCTTAAACTGCGCCGTGACCTGCTCGTAAATAGGACGATTGTTATTACTTGTTATGATAATATTCATATTTTCCCGACCTTAACTACCGTGTATATCCAGTATACACGGTATGGGATTTTTGTCAAGGGGATTTTGACAATAAAAACGTCTATCTAACAGACGTTTTCCTCTAAAAGGCAAGCACAAAAAAAGTAGCGTCCTGTACTTGACCGTCAAACGCCACTTTTGTAACAATTGATGCCTAAATGTCATCCTCCAGTAGCTTTGACAAGTAACCATAATTACCATCACAAAATGATAATAATTTCTGATAAGCATCACAGCTTGTAATTTCGCCCTGCGGATCAGCAAGCCAAAATTCAAAAAACCGTTGACGATATAGTACATTATAACCCATGAATAAATCCCAGTCACTTTGCTCCGACAAAAACGGCTTAAGCAAAGATATCACTTCATTTACATATTGCTGGGTTTCATAATTTTCCTCGGTTAATATAACTATATCTTTTGAAGAAACTTCATCGTATTGGATTAAAACCAAATTGGCTACCGAATGAATATCCAACTGGCAGGGGGCAATTACTGAATGTTCAAAATCCAATAACGACACAACATTTCCGTCATGCCATAAAAGATTGTCTGTTGTTATATCACCATGACACAAAACAGGAGTAATATAAGTTTTGCTTTTATAAAAATTAATTAATATGTCTTTTAAAATACGCCCTTGCTCAGGTGTGAAATAACCACATTTTATATAGCGTTCAATATCTCCGAGTGATTCGCTTTCATTAAACGAACTATACCACGCCGTCCTTAAGGTCAGATGCTCTATTTTACTAATTTCAACCGAATGGACTTCATTCATGATATTTATAATTTGCTTAATTGTTATTAATTTTTCCGCCCAACTTAAGTTAAACCAAACCTCACTTAAAACTTTTCCTTGTACCCGCTCAGATAGGCTCCATTCGTAATCATCAGTAATACCAACGGAAATATTTGGGGGATATCCGACTGTGGAAGGAAGCACTTTTGAGCGTTCGACTTCACGACGGATTATATCATTTCCTTTACGCAGTGATAATCGCAAAACAACATCGCCATTTATCCAAACAGCGTTTGTCCAACCCCCTGCTCGTTCAGCGGTTCCAAAGTCTAATCCATATTGCCGGAAAATTTTAACGGCTATTTTTTCGTAAAATTCCATATTATTTAATCTCCTCTGCCTAATGGTATCAAAATCAACATCCATTTTCTGATAATAACAAAGCCATCGCTTCCAATAATGGATAGGTATTAATTTGTGTGTTTCCAAGAGCAGAAATTGTGATTTTTTGTCCCGGAAAATGGGCTGTAAAAAAATCGACTCCAAAATCACCACCAACAGCATAATAAAATAAATTATCACTATCTTCAAAGCGGTAAACACCTAAACCATAACTTTCTTTGTCATTAATAACAGATTGCCGTTGCAAAAACACTTGCAATATCTCATCGGACAAAATTTTATTTGAAAAAATAGCGTGCCACAACTTTTCTAAATCTTCCGCACAAGTAAATAACCCACCGTCAGAACCGCCTAAAACCGGTAGGTTAAAAACATTGGTTCGTCCGTCATCCATATAACCTAAAGCTGTGTTGGCGGGTAGTGAATCCATACGGTAAAAACCAGTATGCTTTAATCCGCAAGGAGCGATTATATTATCTTCGATAAATTTTTGGTACGGAATACCGCTCACTGCTTCAATCACTAAGCCGAGCAGGACAAAACCCGAATTTGAATAACCGTAACGCTCACCTGGTTCAAATTTCGGCGGTAATGGTGTAATCATTTGTAAATAATATTCAAGGCGTTCCCAAAGATAGACAGGATATTTATTATATAAGTCCTGTAGCTTTTCTAAGCAATTTTCATCGTCCTCGTCAATGTAATCCCCAACTCCTGATGTATGTGTGAGCAGATGAAAAACCGTTACGTTTTTATCTATTTGCCCTAAGTCATAGGGTAAAATATCACATAATTTGTCTGCTAACGAAAGTTTTTCATTATTAATAAGTTTGCAAACACCCAAACCTGTAAATAATTTAGTGCCGGAGGCGATACTGAAAGCCGTATCACTGTTATTGGGAAGCTCTTCATTTTTATTGCGAAAACCACAACATTTTTCAAATAAAACTCCTTGTTCATTTCCAACACGAAAAACCCCGCTATATTTATCAGCGTCCTGCCATTCATTCCAAACTTTTTCAATGTTCATTTTATATTTCTCTTTCATGCTTTTCCAATTTTAATATTTGCTTTGACGAAACAAAAGTGCATTATGACCGTTGGTAAGCTATCGCTTCCAACAATGGATAAGAGTATAAATTTTAAATGCTTCCGTCTTCATTACATATATTATCACGTACATTCACAAACATCTTAACAGATATATCAATATCATCATAAGTAGTTTTAAAAGAACAAACACTTATCCGTATAAACGGTTTACCAAACCTGTTAGCTCCACCGCACCAGCATAAACCAGATTGCTGTATGGTTTTGATAAAATTTTGGGTAGTTACTTGGTCACCAACATAAACATTTATTTGATTAAAATGAATATCGTTTAATATTTCAAAACCGTTTTCTTTTAATTTTTCAGCGAAATATTGCGTTTTTTCGTGTAGATTCTCAACTAAATATTTAACACCGTTTTTCCCTAACGATATAAGAGTTGCCCAAAGCTCAACACCCCTTGCCCTTCGTGACATTTCCATTGTGTAAAGCAAGTTGTCGCGCTTATCGCTGTAGATAATATACGAACCTTCCATTTGCATGGCGTCTGTTAATGCTGTCCGATTTTTGCAAAGAATAATTCCAGAGTCATAAGGCGCATTAAGTGTTTTATGTGCATCAACAGTCCATGAATCTGCCAAAGAAAGCGCTTTGGTGAGGTGGTCAAATTTGTCCGAAGCTAATGCCCACAACCCAAACGCTCCGTCCACATGTACCCACGCGCCATTTGAGTTGGCTTCTTTACAAAGCATGTCAAAATTATCAAACGCACCTGTATTAACGTTACCCGCTTGAAGAACTAATAATGTATTATCATCGAGTGGAGGGATTTGTGAATAATCTATTCTTCCTTGACTGTCTGATTTTACTTTTTCAACCCTTTCAGTGCCAAGTCCCAAGATTGAAAGCGCTTTGAAGACAGTTGAATGGGCTTCTTCACTTAATATAACCCGAATCGGCGGAGCATTAAAAAGTCCGTTTTTGTTAACATCATAACCTTTTTTCTTTAGCAGATAATTTCTTGCCGTGGTAATTCCGCAAAGTGTTGCGGCTGTGCTTCCACCAACAAACCCGGCGGCTGTCCCGACCGGGAAATTAAATAGATCAACAATCCACTTCTCGCATACATCTTCCAGCATCCCCCCAATCGGAGATAATACATGTACGGCGGCGTTTTGGTCCCATACATCAGAAAGCCATTTTGACGCAAGCGCGGCAGGAATTGCGCCTCCGTTGACAAATCCGAAGAACCGCCCTCCCGTCTGTGCAATAGTGGCGGGAGAACCATAATCATGTAACAATCTTAAAATTTCAAGTGTATCCATACCCTCATCGGGTAAATCCATATTGAAATGCTTTAAGTTATTTATCGCTTCATCGGTTGGGCAGACATTTCGGGAATCAATGTTTTTTATGTAATCAAATGCGTATTCCATTGATTTTTTATAAATATCTGTATCGGTTGATTCGTTTCTTAATTTGTCAAATAAATTATTATCCATTTGTAATTGTCCTCCGTATCATGTAAATAGAGTATATAGATTACCCTATCGAAAGTCAATCGCTTATGTTTTCGCAAAAACCGAGATTATTCTTTTGTAATTAGATGAGGAAAATTTATGCCGTTTGACTTTTGATGTGATAATATTTATACTAAGCAATACTAATTAGTTTTGAGTTATAGTTTAAGAAAGACGATTATAATGAAAATAACAGTATTGGTCGAGAACACAACAAAAAATCCAAAGCTTAAGCAAAAGCATGGGCTTAGTTTATATATTGAAACAAATACCAATAAAATATTATTTGACCTTGGTCCTGATGAAACTTATCTATATAATGCAAAACAATTGGGAATTGACTTGACAGAAATTGATACGGTTATTCTTTCACATGGACATTGTGACCACGGTGGTGCCTTACTTGGATTTCTAAAATTTAATGACAAAGCAAAGATATATGTAAGCAAAAAGGCTTTCGAACAATATTATATAAAAGTGTTATTTGCGAAAGTTTATGTTGGTTTGGATAGGAGCTTAATTGGAAGTGAGCGATTTATATTAACTGATGATACTATGCAAATAGACGATGAATTATTTTTGTTTTCTGATGTAGATGGACATTTTCGTACTAAGAGCAATAATGTATTGCTTGCCAAAACACAAAGTGGATATGTCCAAGATGATTTTTACCATGAACAAAATCTTATTGTAACTGAAAAAGATAAAGCAGTTTTGTTTTCCGGTTGTTCACACAGGGGTATTGCCAACATAGTACGGACTGCACATAAACATCAACCATTAATTCAAGCTGTATTTGGAGGTTTTCATTTGTATAATCCAGTTGCTAAAACGACCGAACCAGTAGCAGTTACACATCAGTTGGCAAAAGAATTGTCAGCATATGAGACGGTGTATTATACTGGACACTGTACGGGCAACAAAGCATTTAAGATTATGCAGAATATAATGGGTGATAAAGTTCAACATTTATCTACTGGCTCGGTGTTTGAGAGGAATTAGGAGAAAGATATAATTATACAATGGCATTAATATATGGTATAGTAAAGACGAAGTATTGATGAATCATTGGTTTGGAAATGATGGAGTAATCTATTATGGATATGTTGTCTTATGATGAATCAGTTGAGCAAAATCTTCCAGAGTATTTGTTGGAGGATATTAATAATGTGAAAAAGGCGCTGGCTGGTGAAAATGGTTATGCCAATCTGCTGCATTACTATTGGTCTATTTTATCGAGCAATATCAATGCTGCTCAAATTAATGACAGGTCTATATCCCCTGTCGTCGCTGAATTTTTAAGGGATAAGTATCTTTGGAGATAAGTATGATAGATTTTAACAAAGGAACTGAAATAGCCAATAAGTTTCTAGGCTCAGAAAAGAAAAAGACCATTATATATAATGATGATATATATATGGTCAAGTTTCCTGACCCTGTTCGAAAAAAAAATAATCCTTTAAGCTATATGAACAACCAATATTCAGAATACATTGGATGTGAAATTTTTCGTACCTGCGGATTCAATACACAAGAAACCATTTTAGGGACATATAAACATAAAGATGGAAATATAAGTACGGTTGTCGGCTGCAAAGATTTTACACAGGACGGCAGTATTTTGTATGAGTTTAGTAAATTCGCCAATGCCCTTAACGACTATACAAAAAAGGCGAGACTTTCTATTGAAGATGTAGAGCTTGTTATCATGACCACCGAAGCTATTAGTGATAATGATAAAATTCTTGATCGCTTTTGGGATGTATTTGTTATTGATGCTCTTATTGGTCATTCTGATAGGCATCTTGATAATTGGGGTTTGCTTGAAAAAGAGGGGACAATGGTTTTTGCACCTGTATATGATTGCGGTTCCGCGCTTAGTCCATTGATTGACGAAGAAAATACGAAATTGTTATTAAATAATGAAACCGATTTTGTTGCTGTTGAATATAACGTTACATCTTGCTATACGATAGAACAAAAACGAATATTCTATCATGAAATATTTAAAAATCCGCCGAAAAAATTATCTGAAGCAATTATAAGAATTACACCCAAGATTAATATGTGTGAAGTTCATAAAATAGTAAACGGGACAGAGGGATTATCAGATGAGCGGAAAGAGTATTTGATTAAGTCGCTGAATATAAGATATGAGAGGATTATTCTTCCTGCTTATAATAATCAAAAGCACGCTTGACATTCAGCTAACAGGAGAAATCAAATGGCAAACAGAAGATGAACATAACATACACAAATACAATTACAATTGAGGATTGTATTAAATTGCGAAACTCAGCCGGTTGGCCGAAAGCACACATTGAACAAATAGAAACTGGACTAAAAAATAGTGCTTATATTGTTACGGCAAAAGATGGTGATATAACTGTTGGTATGGCACGGCTTGTTTCTGATGGAGGTTATGTTGTTTTTATTGTGGATGTTATTGTTTTACCTGAATATCAACGTAATGGTATAGGGAAAAACATGATGGGACATCTAATGGAACATATCAATAATATGTTAAAAGACGGTTATTTTATACAAGTAGACTTAATGGCTGCAAAAGGTAAAGATACATTTTATGAAAAATTTGGTTTTGTGAAAAGACCAAATGAAAGTTACGGTTGTGGATTTACGAAACGGATAGAAAAACAAATTTATATTTAAATGGAGAATATAGATGGAGCTAACATACAATAAATTTATTATTAGTGATGATAAATCCTTGATTCAAATTGACCGTGTGTATGAACTTTTAAAAACTGCATATTGGGCTGAAAAGTGGATTACAAAAGAAATAGTCGTTTCAGCCGTTGAAAATTCGTTTTGTTTCGGTGTTTACAAAGATAATATCTTAATTGGATTTGCCCGGTGCATAACCGATTATTGTACGACGTATTATTTAACGGACGTAGTTATTGATGGTGACTACAGGGGGCAAGGTATCGGAAAAGTTTTGACAAAATTTATTGTAGAGCATAAAATTTTTTCCAATCTTTTAGGTGTAACAGAAACAAAAGATGCCCATGGGTTATATGAAAAATTTGGTTATAAAACTAGCAAAGGCTATGCAATGAGAAAAGACCCTTGGTAGGAGTTGGAAAGGTTTAATCATCCGGCTTAATCGTTATCGTAATCACGCCAATTTTGCTCCAAGTATTTTCCTCAAGCTGAGTGATATCCGGTTCATCTTCGAACAATAGGAACACCTCCAAATTTGGTGGTGTCGCACCCGAATTTGGAACTTTACCTAGTTTCATCCCAATCGCCGGAGTATTATTTTCATCGAATATATCCATATCGCTAATACCGAGGCTGTTCGTTACCGCAAATGAAACCTCGACATCGGCATTGGAGCGGTTGTATACGGTAATTTGATTGTTTCCGTTTTGGAAATCACTTGCAAGCCAACCGAGTTTTTCGCCACTCCCATCCATATCGGTATGGAACTCAAATTTCATATCCCCCCAAACGATGTCAATTCTATAAATGACAATACTGTCATCAATAATCCGAGCCTGTACATCAAAGTTTTCGGGGATGTTAGTATTGTTTATGGTGACAGTATTTTCAACCACTGCATATGTGGAAAATTTCTTGGTATTGATAATGATTTGATCCACACCATTCGTACCCGTACCGCGGGAAACAGTAAAATATTCACTATCATCGGTATCCAAGCCGATTCTCTGTACTTCATTATCATGGAAACGATAAACCGTATAACCGGTTCTGCCTGACAACTCCGGCGAAAGGTTTATGACCACCTGTACGGCAGCAGGAAGCTCGCTTAATCGTATCGGTGGGGTATCGTTTATTTGTTTTTTCACTGTAATATCAAAAAACTGCAACGCCCTGCCTTTTGCGCCGTCCAATATCTCACCAATGCCGGGGGCAAATTGGTCGGGGTCGCTTGGGACATCAAGGGTTGCCACCGTTAAAGTTACCGTAACAATATCGTCATCGGTTATGTTAAAGCTGTCAAATAATTCATCATTACCACTTCCCGAAATGCCAAAGTTGCCGTCTGTTTGGTTGTCAACAACAAAATTGCGGGTGCTTTCCCAGCGGGCGTAAAGGTTTATATTGCTTAACAAATCCCAATTCCGGGCGGAAGAGCCGTCGGCATTATAATACTTTGTCCCGCCGGTTTCGGCTGTTGAAAAGAAGCCAAGGAAATTATTGTTAACGCGGGTAGGCGGGATAATTTCCGGCATAGCCGCGCCGAAAGTCGCTATGATGCTCCATTTCCTATCTGTACCATCATTGTAGTTTAATGTTATTTCAAAAGTATGAGCCGTCCACTGGGCGTAAAGGGTTGTCGCTCCGGTCCGTGTCCATATACCACCCGCACCTGTGTAACCCGATACATTTGCCACTAAAACACCGGATGCATCGATTACTTGAGAACCACCCGTCACCGCCGTGAAATAACCCATAAAATCGTATCCCGTACGGGTTGGCATAGAAGCATTATGAATAGATGATTCGAATGTGGTAGTAAACGAAGTGGAGCCGGTAGTTCCACCTTGTCTGTCGAGGGTAACGGTGTAAGTATCTGCTATCCATTGGGCGTGCAGGGTCAGAGCTGTTGTGGTTGACCGCGTCCAAATGCCACCCGCACCGGTGAAGTTTGTTACATTCGCTACCAATGCACCGGATGTGTTTATAACTTGAGTACCACCAACCGCTTCTGTAAAATAACCATTAAACGTATAATTCGCACGGGTCGGAGCCGTCCAGCCACCGATTGTGCTTGCATTTCGCGTCATGGTTACTGATATTGCCCCTGTTGTACCACCCTGCCGATTAAGCGTCACGGTTTGATTATAGCGGGCGTGTAATGTCGGTCCGGCGGTTGTCCGTGTCCACGCACCACCTGCACCAGTGAAGTTGGTTACATTTGCAACAAATGTACCGTTTGGATTGATAACCCGGTCACCAGCAGAACCCGCCGCCGCTGTCCAGTAACCATCGAAGACATAGTTTGATGATGGAGCCGTGGGTGCAACCCAACCAGGAGCGGAGGTTGAATTTGACCTCACCGCGAAACTATTAAATGTGCTTGTGCCACCTTGATGATTGAGCGTGACAGTCTGCGTCCATTGGGCGTGAAGAGTAAGAGCTGTTGTGGTTGAGCGTGTCCAAATACCACCAGCGCCGGTAAAGTTTGTGACATTCGCGACCAAAGCGCCGGAAGCATTAATAATTTGGGTACCGCCGACAGCATCTGTCCAGTAACCGTCAAAGGTATAATTCGCGCGGGTCGGAGCCGTCCAGCCACCGATAGTACTTGCGTTTCGCGTCATAGTTACGGGCGAAACCCCTGTACCGGTCTGATGGTTCAGGGTTACTGATTGATTCCAGCGGGCATGAAGGGTTTGGTTGGAAGCGGATATCCATCGGCCGCTTGCGTCGGTATAACCCGCCACATTCGCGACCAAAGTACCGTTTGTATTAATTACCCGGCTTCCGGCTGAACCGGCCGCTGTTGTCCAGTAACCATCAAAGGTATAGTTTGTTGACGGAGCCGTTGGTGCTGTCCAACTCCCCGTCAAAGTGCTTGAATCATAAGTAGCCGTAAGGCTTGCCACGCCACCCGAACCCCCTTGATGGTTGAGGGTAACGGTGTAGGTGTTTGCCGTCCACTGTGCGAAAAGCGTTGCATTTGCGGTTATAGTAAAAGTGCTGTTCACGCTTCGGTTGGTTCCGCTTCCATTCGCGATTGTATTCCAACCGTTAAAAGTATAACCCGTTCTTGTCATGGTGCCCGCGCCTAATACCGTTACGGTTGAGTTGTGGGCATAAGGTGATAAACTGTCGGTTGGGACGGTACCACCGTTACTTTGGTTGCCGTTATAGGTAATAGAGTAAGCAGGTCTGATTTGCACATATCTGTGTCCGCTGTTATAGATGTATGAAGTACCCGATGAAGCACTTGTACCATTGAAATTCGTGCTCCATGTAGCCCGGTAGAGGGGTGGAAAACTCGCGGGTGCACGGCTTAACGCCGAGGTATTACCCTGCGCTGTTACCGAACCGCCGGTATTGTTGATAGTTATCGAGGAGGAATTTAATCCGTGGCTTGTCGCTGCAGTACCACCCCTGGCAATGACAGTGCTGTTACTGCTTATAGTAAGACCTCCCGAACCCGCATGAATACCGTGACTTTCCGTGCTGCCTGATGCGGCTGTCGCAGTAACAGTGCTGTTATTGATAGAAACTGAGCTGGCATTTATACCATAACTGGAATATGTACCTGATCCGGCGGCTACATTGACAGTGCTGTTTTCAATAATAATCCCGCCACCATCGGCACAAATTCCGTAACTGCCCGTGATTGATCCGGAAGTATTATTGCCTTGGATAGTTATATTTGCGTTATTTCGGATTGTAATAGGTGCATGGGCGTACATGGGCAGCAAATTATTCGAGGAAGTTCCCGCGTATATATCAAGGCTGCCTGGTCCGTTAATTGTCCATGTTGCCGGTGTTGCGGTTCCGCCCGAAGCTCCGAAGGTTACGTTATAGGTTTGTCCACGAGTATCAATATAGTTTGTACCATTGAGGTTAACAGTAGAACCGGCCGGCATATTAATCGCCCAACCGCCGCCGGAAGTTCCGGTAAAGATAAAAGTCACATTGGTCATTGTAAGTGTGAGCGTTGTCCCATTCCAACTCCAACCCGTGCCACTTTGGTTCACTCCCGCCTGCAAACTGAGCGCGGAGGTTCGGGTGACAGTATTCGCTTTCGCCGTCATCGGCATAAGCAAAACTAACCCTGCCGTAAAACTCATTACGACAAGGCACACAATTATTCTATTTATTGCTTTTTTGATTTTCATAATGAAAATCACCCCTGTAAAGTACGGAAAAAATGATATCCGCTGCCACTACCAAGCATTATAACAGGAGAAGTGCGTCAAAAGTGCGTCAAATGTATTATTAATATGAAACATTTGACTTCCAATATAGTAATTTATATACTCAATAGCAGAGTAGTATATATTTAATAATCCGATTGAGAAAGAGAAGGTCACATAATGAACCGGAAAATTTTGCCTTATGTAAATTATTTGCTCGATAACGAGCCTTCACCTTTCTGCGAATACATTATATGCAAAGAATTACTCGAACCTGACGAAAAAGCCATCCAAGAATCCTATGATTGGGCAGTAAGGTTTAAGTTATATGCCGAACTTTGTGAAGAACAGATGCCGGATGGATCATGGGGTGGGTTTGAGGATATGATCGCAGAGCAGGCGAAACGCAAGCATTTTAAGACGACCGCCCGGGCGATGTTGCGGATGCTTGATTTGTCCCTCGATATAAGTGACAAAATGGTACTAACGACGGTCGAATTGTGCCGTCAATATGTATCCGGCGAAAAGGATTTTCCCAATGTATGGGGCAAAAATAACTGGGGTAAACCAATTGGCACCAGGCATTCCGTCGCCCGGTGGCTTACATATTTTGACCCTGATAATAAACACGTTGCAAAACTACGTGGTCAATATGCCGAAAGATTGGAGACCATATGTAAATCAGGGCGTTTTGACGTAAATCTGTGGAACCAGACTGATTATCACCAGCATGGGATTTTTGGCGACTGTTTTTCTTACGACAAGCTTTATATGCTTTTTTATGATAATTGCATCAGTGAAAAAACACAGCGGATATGGCTGAAACACGAGTGGTTTAGAGAGTTATGGTACAATGCAAATTCACCTTCGGAAATAAAAATACCCGCAGACAAATCATTTATTTTTTGGCTTACAAGACTTGAATATCTCAAGTATTTCTCGCTATTTGGGGAGTTCATGGCGGCGGAAGTTGCTCCGAATTTATATAGCCTGTGTGAACGCCTCTCAAACCCTGCTGCCGAAATGGATATAAAGACAAATAATTATTTTTACCATCAAGGACAGTACAGCGAAGCACCTCGTAATAATCAACACAAAAAGAACGATTTGTTGCTAAGGATAATTAGGCTTTTAAATAAATGCGCATAAAATCCTGTCTGCCACAGGTGTTTGGGAATTAAGAAGCAACACAATTATCACGAAATTTTGGCATTATCACTATAGATAATCTCACCCATAATACCTGAGAAGTTTTCGTATTCCTTAATCATGTTATTTAAGTAATCCCTGCCGGTTTCGGTTATCGAATAATACACCCTTGTGCGGTTGTCATCAGTTAATGTTATCGCGGATTCCTCAACAAACTTAAGCTCCTTGAGACGGTAAATCGCTATATACAGGGTGTTGAATTGAAGATAACCGTTACTTTTGTTTTTTATCATATTCATCATTTCATAAATGTACATCGGTTTATCCCGAAGCGTTAATAAAACCAACATCTCGGTGGTTGCCCTTTTGAGCAAACCTTTAAAAGCCGAGGTGTCATTACTGTCGTTTGGTTCAGATACACGTATTTTTCTCATTTTTACCTCCATAATTCCGTAAGGATTCCATCCCGCATTTGATATATCATATCAGCCATTTCCGCTATATCAAGATCGTGGGTGACAACAATTACACAGTAGCCTTCTTCATGGGCAAGTTTTTGTAATATTTCCATGATGTTTTTGGTATTCGCGATGTCAAGATTACCTGTTGGTTCATCAGCCAAAATAATTCGCGCTCCCGTCACAAGACTTCTTGCGATTGCGACCCGTTGCTGTTCACCGTCCGAGAGTTTACCCGGAAAGCGTTTCATCTGCTCCTTGGTTATCCCCACACATTCAAGCAGTTTGGCGGCTTTTAACCTTGCTTCCTTCGGTGTAATACCGGTTAGCTCCAGCGGATAACAGACATTTTCAAGCACGGTTAAAAGCGGGAGAAGATGGTATGCTTGAAAAATCATCGAAATTTTTTCCCGGCGGTACTTATCAAGGTCAAGTTTGGTTAGGTTCTCTTCCCCGATTCTGATTTCTCCCCCACCAGGTAAATCAAGCCCTGCGAGCATGGAAAGTAGGGTAGATTTGCCTGAACCGCTCGGTCCGACGATCGCATACAAGGTGTCTGCTTCAAATGTACATGATACACCTGAAACAGCGGGATTGGCCGCGTTTTTGTAGGTGTAAGATACATTCGATAGTGTTAATGTTGACATTTAAGTTATTCCTTTACATGTAATAAATCCAAAACCTTACGCTTTGTAATAGTCACGGAAACCACGAGGCCAGCACAGATATATCCGAACAGATACAGCATCAGGCATACCGCAATCGTTCCCGCACTTTTTACTAAAAGCTCTAAATTGTATAACATCAACCCGCCTGCCGCCAATATGACCCCAACTAAACACAGGCCGACCTGTTCAAACAGAAGGATTAAATGTACCTGTTTCTTGGTCGTACCGAGGATCCTAAGAATGGCGGCTTCTTTTGCCGATTGCAAGAATAAGAGACCGGAGGCTGTTACCCCGATTAATACTGCTCCGCAGGCAGCGATGGGGAAAAGTAGGACAAGTAAATCCCGAACCCGTTTAATATTTTCTAGCTCGCTAAGCTCAGTATTAAACTCTGCTGTTACCGTGATAAGCTGGCTTTCAGCCCTCAAATCTTCAAGTAAAATTGTAAAATCGGTAATCCGGTCATTATCAGTGAGGGTAAACTCGCTGTATTTTATCGTGAAGGGGATGTTGTCCTGCATCACCTTGATATTGTCATTCAAAGGCGTAAAAGTCATTTTAAAGACATTAAATACATCCCGCGTATCAAAAGGATCTGTTGGTTCAATGACAGCAGCAACCGTAAGGTTGATTGTGCCTTTTTCGAACACATCATAGTAACCGGCTTTGAGGGTAATAATGTCACCCGGTTCCGTGCCGAAATAATCACCAACGATACAGAGATTGGCGGGGTTGTCACCCTTGAAAAATTCGGCAATATTATCATCGGAAAACCCCTCCGCATATCTTAACTGATAATTTTCGCCGAAGTTTTCCAAACTGCGGAAAAAATCATTGGTCAGTAATAGAGGATAAGTAGTATCTTTGCGTTTGCCATAAAATATGGGGTGATCCGAAATATAGTATAAATTTTCGGTAAGCTCGGATTCATGTAATTCATTTATTGCCGAAGTGGAAAAATTCTTCGTTGTCGCAGTTATTATGAGATCATCAACCAAGTCGATATAAAATAATCTTATAAGGGTAAGAAACCCCATTGCCCCGATTAATACGATTGTCAAAGTCAGGGTTATTGCTGTTTTCCATTTGACCCTTAAGACATGCCGCAAAATATACCTGGTTATATGCCGGAAAGCCGGATAAACATTTGCAACCGGAGCTTCGGAGATATTAATTTTACCCAATCTAAATTCGCTTATAGGCACGATTTTTCGCGCGTCCCGATGGGGCGGTTTATCATCCCGTTTAGTCTCTTGAGGTTTACTTAGATTACCTTGCAATAATTCGAGTAAAGGAGTTTTGCCCATCCAATTAAGGAACAGCAAAGTTAGTAACATTATAAATCCAAGCATACCAAGCAGGCAAAGGATTATTACATCAACAGGCAGTGTGATATCAGCCGTATATCTTACGACATTTGTTTCCAACTCATGTAGCATTGGGGTAATGGCTCGTGATGTATAGATTGTTCCGAAAATCCCACCTGTCAGCACGGCAAAACAGGATAAAACTGCAAACGGTAGACCGAAAGAATGGCATACCTGTTTGTGCGTGGTACCCAAAGCCCGAAGAATTGCGTAGCTTAACTTGCTCCGGCCGATATAGAGATATACAGCCAATACGAGGGCAAGTAACGAACCGGCGGCAAAACTAAGTACGGTCACCAGTGATGCCATGGTGCTTGCTTCGATAACCCCTTTAACCCTGACCCAACTAAGGTCGGAACTGCGGTATTTTGCTTCCAAGTAAACGGGTGCCGCTTCCCAAAAGGCTTCGATATCATGCGGGTTTTCAACTAATACACTGAATTCGCCTGCCCATACCTCATGTTGAGCTGGTACTTCAACCGGCAAATGTGACTTGGGGACAAAAATTGTCGCCGGATGATATGTAAAATAAAGCTGGGCAGCCCGGCTGTAGGGTGAGGCGTTGTCCATATAAACCCCGACTATTTCAAATTCCACGGTTTTTATCGTATTCCAAGCCCGTTCGGGTATATAAGTAATCGCGCCCATACCTGCGTGTTGCTTGAAAAGCTTGTCGCCTAGCTCGATTGTCAACTTGTCGCCGAGCTTTAAGTTATTTTTTTCGAAAAATATATTGCTAACAACGCAGACCCTTGCGTTATTTTTGTCATCTTCGGGAGTGAGGAACCGCCCTTCCAAAAGAACCATCATCTCTTCGTTAACCCGTGGGATAACCCGCATATCCGTGGTATAAACAATGTCAAAGGTATGAAAATCTTTTGCGGTAATCTCAATCAAGTTTTTTAGTTTTGCATAAAGTCCTGGGTTAGTCTCAAGGTCGGAAACTTTTGCGTAAGGAAAATAATCATGGGTTTCACATTGTCCGAGCCTTGTAACAATAGGAAATAACTCGCTGTATGTCCCGATGAGAATATATCTTTCACCTATTTCAAGGTTGCTAAAAAAGTCCAGATTATATACATTCGGTTTGACATGAGGACAAGATACCATATCTGGATCCAAACGCGCATATGGAAGACTGAGCGAACCAGCCAAGTCGGTTGTCCAGCCGTTTACCCGAAATATATTTTCGCCGGCAAAATCATAAGGAAGCGGACCATAATAGATGGTATGATCAGAAATTTTGCGACTTGTCTTAAAGAAAACATTTTGAATTTCATCAAGAGGATATTTGCCCGCAAGCACCTTTGTATCGACAAAGGTTAAATCAAAGTGGCCGTTTCCCGGTTCTATCCCCAATTCATGTACCCAATTTTTGTCCCTAATAATATTAACCCGCGCCAGGGTGCCTTCAATTATATATTTCGCCGTGTAATTAAAGCCAAAATTCAGGTCTTCATACCGGTAAAAGCGCTCGTAATCGCATAATATACCACCTGTTTTGTAGCGTATTTCCGCGAGCGTAACCCCCGGAAGAGTGGATAAGGTTTCAATCATTTCGGTGGTAAGAGCAACCGGTACATCCGCCTGATTACCGTAAAATCCGCGTTCATCTATATAACCACCCGGCAGAGCACTTTTGTTATAACCTTCGGAAGTATCGGGAATGCCATTGTCAATCGCCACGACAAGCCGGTAATGACTTATTACCCGGTTCATCTCGCGTGATGTAATGGCATAATCGGTCACCCTTGAAAGCAACGCAAATGAAGCTGCCGCAATAAGCAGAAAGGTTACGATAGTTTTAATTGGGCTCCTAAATAATGTTTTCAACCTCATTCCTCAAAATGCAAAATCAAACCTCATGTAGGGCGGGGGCTTGCCCCCGCCGTCCCCCTATTCCAACTCCATTAAATATATCCCCACCCGGTTCTCAATAATATCAGCGACTTGATTAGGCGTTTTCTGCCCAGCAAGATAAGCATCGAGTTCCTCCTTGATAATGCTTCGTACCACCGGGTCGGAAGGAATCACAACCGTCGTGGACTTGATTACATCCATTATTTTTTTATTCATTTCCGGTGTATTATTGCCGATAGGGATTCTTATGATTGGCTTACCGCCTAAGCCACCTAACATTTCATACCATGGTGATTCCCTGTCAACCATCAACGGATTTTCCATGGTCTCATCAAGCATCTCTTCAAGTCTTTCGATTTTTACTGGTATTAAAAAATCCATCCCAAGCGATGGATGTCGATCCATCGTGAACTTGATGAACTCCCAGGCACCGTCTTTTTTGGAAGATTTTTCCGAAATTGCATAACTTTCGGGAATTATGAACTGGGTGCCACTTCCTTCCGCCGAGGGAATTCCTTTAAAAATGATAGCTTCACCAAAAAATGCAACCTCATGTGTCATTAGTTCGCGTAAACCAAATTCCCCATACATGTAAATATAGAGTAATAAAGGGTTACCATCCTTCGCACCTGACCGAAAATGAAACCAGTCATCCCCACCCTCATCGGGAGGCTCGGTCAAGGGGAACCTTTCGGAAACCGCAAGTATCTTCTGAAATGCATCACGGTCAAATTTCACCTCACCGGTTGCCGGGTCAGTGAAATAATATTCAATCATCGTCGCGATAAATGATTCCCTTGTAAAAGATCCGATTATATACTCCGTTCCGGGTTTCTTATCAAGAAAGGAAATGAATTCATCGATGGTCCAGCCGGGTTTTTCCCCTGCCGCGAAGTCTGAAGCCTTCCCGGTAATGCATTCAAGCATAAAATTCGGGGTGATATCATAAAGCCGCCCGTCTATCTCCATTGCCTTTAAGAGATTGGGCAGGTATTCATCCTTGTTAAAATCGGGGTCATTATCCATTATCTCATAAAGGTCGGCGAACACTCCCTTGCGGGCATAACTCCTGATAGGCACTGCCGTTCCATGATAACCACCAAAACTGCCGGAAAGGGCAATGATGTCGGCTGCGTCATGGACAAGGTCGATTGTGAAACGCTTGCGTGCGTCATCCACATCGCTACTGTCCGTGTAAGGATAGGCTCTGACCTCGACATGGTAATCGGGACTTAACTTATTGAACAGGGTGACTGACTTCCTTAGATCATTTGCAGGTCGTTGTTGCGATTCCATGACCATTATGGTCACGATTTCCTTTTCCTTCGGCGGGCCCGTGTCCACATTTGCGGCATCCCCTGCCCAGTGGGCTTCCATCGTCCCCATCACATGGTCAGGACTTGTTGAAAAAACGGCGACCTCACCGGCCGTCCTGCCCCACAGCCACGCCGAGTCACGCGCCAGGACACAGACGATGTCCCCAGTCCGGGCATATGTAATACCGATAAGCATAGCGGGATCCACCCCATAGTTAAGGAAATTAAGTTTCACATCCCCCCTGCCTGTCGTGAGGGTATATTCATGTAAACTGGAGTTTTCAACCATCAAAAGCCCCAACCCGCCATCGAACAGATTGATAGTTTCGGGGCCAACCGCTGCCATGTTGATGATGTGTTCTTCGAAATCGGAAACATCAGGTTCATAGAAACGGACGATCGAGAGATTCATATTATTCTGGTTTCTGGTGGAAACCGAAGCGACCCGCCCGTCCTCCAAAAGGAACAATGAGTTCGTTTTGGTATCTTGTTCCTCGCGTACCGTTAGGACCAACTCGCCTGTTCGGTTGTAAATATATACACCATACATTGACTGGATATAGTAATATCCGTTTGCAGTGAGAAAATCGCCTATGAAAGGGGTGGGCTCTACTTCGGTGAATGAACCCTTGAATGTCGTCCGGGGAAGTTTTGCCCCGTCGCTTTTGAATTGGTGGACAATGATGCTTTCGATATTGCCTTCTTCGTTATGGCTTAAAGCGAGGGTATGGAAATTTCCATCCTTGTCGATGGAGAAGCGGGTAAAATTCTCACTACCCGAAAGCGGGATTACTTCGTCCATTTCTCCATTGTAATTGAGGTTGATTATGCCGTCGTTTGTGAGGAGTTTGATGCTGGATTCGGTCATCACGAAATCCTTCGGCGTGATGTCGTCGGGGATTATTATTGATAGTTTCTGGTATTCTGTTGATTGGGACTCTAAAGATTGAGATTGCGAAGCATTCGTCCCGGTTGGTATTCCGGTTTCGTCGGTTTTGCTTCCGCAAGCGGTTAGTGTTGAAAGTACCATGATAATTAAGCAGACAGACATAATTTTACGTAACATACAATCACCCCCTTATAGAAATTGTAATATGTGACTCGATATTTGTCAATAACAGATATTGGTATGTGAGATCCTGTTATTGCGGGCTTGACGCAAACCCCGTCATTGCGGGCTTGACCCGCAATCTCATCATATCCTCAATCCAACTCCTTCAAATATATCCCAACCCTGTTCTCAATAATATCAGCGACCTGACCGGGAGTTTTCTGCCCGGCGAGATAAAAAGCTACTTCCTCGGTGATGATATCCCTTACCACTTGGTCGCTCGGAATAATGACTGTCGTAGCGTTAATGACCTCCATTATCTTTTTATTAAGCTCCGGCGTATTATTGCCGATGTGAATCCATCTGCCTGTTTCGTCATTACCTACCCACCAATTGAACTCATATTCCGTGATACCATCAGCGCCTACCAGATTGACCAGGGTCGCATCCAACCAATCATTAAGTTGGCTGATTTGAATCGGCAGCTCATAAGGACTAAACGGTGAATAACCATAATCATTCATTGTAAACTTGATAAACTCCCATGCCCCATCTTTCCTTTCTGACTTTTCGGCAATTGCAAGCCTAAGATCCGGGTGGAAATACGTACCGCTTCCGGCGGAAGAGGGGAAACCCTTGTAGATAATTTCTTCGCCGAAATATAAATGCTCATATATCTTTCCATAGCGAAAACCAAACGTTCCACCTTGCAAATAAGTTGGGAACATTAATGGGTTGCCATCTTTCAAGCCGAATCGAAAAGCATGCCAGTCATCTTCATCCACAATGTGGCGCTCGGTCACGGGGAACCTTTCCGCCGCTGTTAGAATCTTTAGGAATGCTTCACGGTCAAACTTCATTCCGCCAGTTCCCGGGTCGGTGAAATAGTATTCGATCATGGTCGAGATGAAATCCTCTTTTGTCATTGCCCCGAGGATAAACTCTGCCCCGGGTTTTATGTCCAGAAAACTTATGAACTCATTAAGGGTCCAACCTATCGCCCCTGCCCCAAGGTCGGATGCTTTTCCCATAATAACCCTAAGCTCAAACGTCGGGAAGATGCTATAAAGCCGCCCGTCCATCTCAAGCGCCTTAAGAACATTGGGTAAATAATCAGCGCGATTAAATGTTGTATCGCCATCCATCATTTCATAAAGGTCGGTGAAAAGTCCCTTGCGGGCATAGCTTTGGATTGGTACCGATGTATGATGAAGCCATGTTTTTGGTTCATTTCTGGATGTCAGGACAATTATGTCGGCGGGGTCATGGGCAAGGTCGATAGTGAACTGCCTGACTGCATCTTTCTCGTCCCGGCCGTCCATATAATTTATGACCTCAATCTTGTAATCGGGATTAGTCCTGTTGAACCGGTTGATTCGATTTTTTAGGTAATCGCCAAAGTAAACGACAGCCAAGGTGATGGTTTCTTTTTCCTTTGGTGGTCCTGTGTCCACTACTAACGGCGGTGCCCCTCCCGACCAGTAGGCTTCCATCGTCCCCCGTACATGGGAAGGTTTTGTTGAAAAAACGGCAATTTCCCCGGCTATCCTCATAAATACCGAACCACGCGGCAAGATGCAGATGATGTCCCTGTCCGAAGACAGGGATAAACCAATTATTTCATTGGTGTTTACCCCATGTTCAATGAGGTTCAGAAGCTGGTTTCCCCGCCCTGTTTCCAGGCTGTATTCATATAGCCCGGGGTACTCGATTATTAGAAGACCCAACCCACCACCCTCGGTCAGTTGGGTTCCGGGGGAATTGTCAGTAATACTGATGATGTATTCTTCGAAATTCGAAGCATCAGGTTCAAAAACACGGACAATTAAAATGGGTGTATTGTCCCAGTTCCTGGTGGAGACCGAGGTTACTTTTTCGTCTTCACTAATGAACAGTGAATTAGTAAAGGTATCAGTTTCCTCACGTATCGTAAAAACCAGCTCCCCCGCCGTATCGTAGATATAAACGCCAAACACCGACTGGACATAGTGATAACCATTTGCAATGAGGTAATTAATTGCATAGGGATTATCCTCTTCTTCGGCAAAAGTACCCTTAAGTACCGTCCGCGGAAGCTTTGCCCCGTCGCTTTTGAAATGGTTGATAGTGAGATTGGTGGTGCCGTCTTCGGTTTTGTTCATGGCGAGGATGTTGAAATTGCCATCCTCGTCAATGGAGAAGCAGGTATAGGATTCATTGCCGGAAAGCAGGATTACATTGTCCATTTCCCCATCGTAATTTATGCTGATTAAACCACTATCAGTAAGGAGCAGAACTTCGGTTTCGGTAATCACGAAATCTTTCGCTATGATATCATCGGGGATTATGATTGATAGTTTCTGATATTCAGCGGATTGGGTTTTTGAAGATTGGGGTTGCGAAGTTTCCGTTCCAGTCGGTATCCCGGTTTCGTTGGTTTTGCTTTTGCAAGCAATCAGCCCGATAACCATACTTGTAAGAACCGCTAAAAAAATGTACTTTCTCATATTTTATTCCCTCCATGTTTGAGATTCCGCAGCTCGCTTTAGCGAGATGTCGGCAAGCACGGAATGACGAGACCCTGTCATTGCGGGCTCCGACCCAGACCCCGTCATTGCGGGCTCCGACCCGCAATCTCACTATATCCTTAATCCAATTCACTCAAGTATATCCCAACCCTATTTTCAAAATTGTTTCTGTGTTCAGATATGGAAACGCGCTCCAAAAAACGCTCCAACATAAAGTTCCTTAGGAGAATCTCTGATCCAATGCTGGATTTTTTTGAAAGATTACGTAAAAGAGCTTTTAATTGTGTTGATGTTTTCATAAAAGTACCTCCATATAGCTACGGAGCGGTTTCTCTACATGAAACATCTCAGCCATCCGCATGAGCATATTCAAATTTTTGTCTTTCCGCTTGGCATAACGTTTAATTGCATCAGTCACAGTAGTAATATCCATTTGATTCCGGCTACGCAAACAATCACAAATTGTACGCTCCAATCCATATGCATTAACGATATTACCATACATTGTCGAAAATTTTTCCACGCCTATTTCGTGTAATTCACGTTTAATCGTAAAAACTATGAATGATTCATCCCGAAGTCTTGTAGCATTATATCCTGTAGGAACGGTAACAGTATAGTTGATGGGATCACGGTCTGTAAGGTCATGAAGAAATAAGGCGGTTTCATGTGAGTAAATGATTTTCGGACGTCGTAACTGTGCTATGAACATTTTATCGACCAAATCACCCGGTGATGCATAAATACCAAAAGAAACCCGTTCCAAGTTACCTTCCATCACAAGCCGACGTAGACGTTCATTTGAAATACCCGCTTCATTTGCTTGAGATGTTGTAACAACAGCATTATTTTGTGATAAAACTGAATACAAATTATCTGGCATCGCCATATTATTTACCTCGCACTTGACATTGATGCTCATATTATAAATCAAACTTGCACAAATATCAAGAACGGATTTGATTTTAATGCTTATTTGATAACTGAAACTTGCATGAAAATCAAGCCACCATTTATAACTCTCTACTCCAACTCCTTCAAATAAATCCCAACCCTATTTTCAATAATATCTGCAACCTGGTCAGGGGTTTTCTGCCCGGCGAGATAGAAAGCCACTTCTTCCTCAATGATGTCCCTGACTACCCGGTCACTAGGAATCACAACCGTTGTCGCGTTAAGGACTTCCATTATCTTCGCGTTAAGCTCCGGCGTATTATTACCGATGAAAACTGATGTGTTTGTATCCCAATCCAGCAGCCAAGTGAAATCAAACTCGTCACCGGCAACAGTTAACGGATTGACTAGGGTCGCATCCAACCAAGCATTAAGCTGACTGATTTTAATCGGTAGTTCATAAGAACCAAACGATGAATAATTATAATCATTCATCGTAAACTTGATAAACTCCCATGCCCCATCCTTTCTTTCTGACTTTTCAGCAATCGCAAGCCTAAGCTCCGGTTGGAAATACGTGCCGCTTCCTGTTCCTGTGGGGGAGGGGAATCCTTTGTAGGTGATTTCTTCGCCGAAATAGAGGTACTCATATGCTCATTCAAAGCGGAAACCAAATTCTCCACCTTTCAAACTACTTTGCTCCAGCAATGGATCGCCGTCCTTCAAGCCAAACCATAAATCGTTCCAGTCATAGTCGTCACTCTCGATAGGATTGGTCTTGGGGAATCTATCAGCAGTCATGAGAATCTTTAAGAACGCTTCACGGTCAAACTTCAGTCTGCCAGTTTCCGGGTCAATGAAATAATACTCAATCATGGTTGCGATAAAATCCTCCCTCGTCATTGCTCCGATGATAAACTTTGCATCGGGTTTTCTGTCCAGAAAACTTATGAACTCGTCAAGAGTCCAACCTATCATTGTAGCCCCAAGGTCGGAAGCTTTTCCCATAATGACTTCAATCTTAAACGTTGGGAAGATGGTATAAAGCCGCCCGTCCATCTCCAGCGCCTTAAGTACATTGGGTAAGTAATCAGGCGGTTAAAATCAGGGTCGCCATCCATTAATTCATAAAGGTCGCTGAAAATTCCTTTGCGGGCATAACTATGGATTGGTACCGATGTAAGACGATGCCATTGTTGCGAATGGGATGTCAGGACAATGATGTCGGCGGGGTCATGGGCAAGGTCGATAGTGAACTGCCTGAGTGCGTCTTTCTCATCCCGGTCATCACTGTAATTTATGACCTCAATCGTATAATCGGGATGTAACCTGTTGAACCGGGCAACCCGATTTTGGAGGTAATCGCCAAGACAAACGACCGCCAGGGTGATGGTTTCCTTTTCCTTGGGTGGTCCCGTATCTACCACTATCGGCGTTCCTCCCAACCAGTAGGCTTCCATCGTCCCCCGTACATGGTCAGGTTTCGTTGAAAAAACGATGACTTCCCCAGCCGTCCTCATAAGTATCGAACCACGTGGCATGACGCAGATGATATCACCATCAGGTGTTAGGGACAAACCGATGATTTCACTGGTGTTCACCCCGTGATCCATGAGGTTTAAGAATAAATTTCCCCGCCCTGTTTCCAGTCCGTATTCATGTAGTCCTGGAGTCTCGATCATAAGGAAACCCAACTCGCCGCCACTCACCAGATGGTTTCCGGGGGAAGTCGCTGTTATGCTGATGATTTGTTCGGCAAAATCCGAAGCATCAGGTTCAAAAACACGGACGATCAATAGCGCCGCATTGTCCCGGTTCCTGGTGGAGACTGAGGTTACCATTCCATCTTTTGTAAGGAACAGTGAATTCGCCAAGGTGTCATGTTCCTCGCGTACCGTTTGAACCAACTCCCCCGCTCCGTTGTAGATATACACGCCATACATCGACTGGACATAGTAGTGTCCGTTTGCGGTGAGGAAATCGACTATGTAAGGGTCATTTTCTTCTTCGGCGAACGCTCCCTTTAGTGCCGTCCGCGGAAGTTTTGCCCCGTCGCTTTTGAAATGGTTGACAGCGAGGTGGGTGGTTCCGTCTTCGTTTTTGTTCATGGCGAGGATGTTGAAGTTGCCATCACCGTCGATGGATAGTTGGGTAAAGGATTTATTTCCTATATGTGGGATTACATTGTCCATCTCACCCTCGTAATTGATGCTGATTATGCCACTGTTAGTAAGGAGTATTACACCGGTTTCGGTTACTACGAAATCCTTCGCTGTGATGTCGTCGGGGATTAGGATTGATAGTTTTTGGTAATCTGTTGATTGGGATTGCGATGATTGGTAATCCGGAGTCTCCGTTCCGGTTTCGTTAGACTTTTTTCCACAGGCAATCAGCCCGGTACCCATACATAAAACCATAATCGTTAATATAATGTTTTTTTTCATTTTACATTCCCTCCATTTCGGCGGGGGCAAGCC